>Ga0136558_1000171_pt1 | contig 38761 bp, 36 predicted proteins | sample AntRauTorckE6833_FD_101391 | JGI IMG/M metagenome (GOLD analysis project Ga0136558, IMG submission 101391) | Saline lake microbial communities from Rauer Islands, Antarctica - Metagenome Torckler E6 #833 | ecosystem: Environmental > Aquatic > Non-marine Saline and Alkaline > Saline | place...
GGTATAATTTTAGATGACATATTAGCAGGAGTATACGCAAGAATTGTTTTACATATTTTCATAGTAATTCTACAAATCGGTTTATAAAAACCGATTTTTTTATTTGTCAACTTATGATATAATTTAAAGAGAGGTGAACTCATATTGAATATAGAAATAATTAGTATTGGTGATGAAATACTTGATGGATCAGTACAAGAAAAAAATGCAAACTTTTTAAGTAAAGAGTTTAAAAGATTTAATATAACTCCTCATCATATTAGTGTAGTAGGAGATAATAAAAAAAATATCAAAGACCTTTTAATAAAGGCAAAAAATAGATCTGATATCATTATTATCACAGGGGGTTTAGGGCCTACACGTGATGATATTACAAGGGATGCTGTAGCTGAAGCATTTGATTTAAAGTTGGTTTTTAACAAAGAAATTAAAAAAGAAATCGACAAACGCTTAAAAGAATACCATGTACAAGTTACAGATAACAATAATCATCAGGCCATGATACCTGAAAATGCAGAGATAATAGATAATCCTAATGGTACAGCACCAGGATTTATCATTACTCAAAACGATAATACATGCATCTCTATGCCTGGAGTACCATCAGAAATGAAATCAATGGTTTTAAATGATGTTTTACCTTATCTTGACTTAAAAAGCCAGATGAAGTATCAAAACAAGCTTTTTTTAAAAGGATTAGGAGAAGCTCAACTTGAAGATAAAATATTTAAATCAGTTAATATACCAGATGATATCTATTTAAGTTTTGTTGTTAAAGGTGATTACATTTTAGTTAAAATAAATGGTGATGACAAAGATTTAGTCGAAAAATATACTGAAAAAATTAAAGAAAAATTAAATCTAAATATATTTGATGATCTTAATATAATAAACTCTATATATAATATCATGACAGAAAATAAGTTAACATTAAGTACCGCTGAGTCATGTACTGGTGGTCTATTAGGTAATAGAATTACAAACCAATCAGGAAGTTCAAGCTACTATAAAGGTGGAGTTATAACATACAGCAATGAATTAAAAACAAAACTATTAAATATAAAACCTGATTTAATAAATAAACATGGTGCAGTTAGTTTAAAAATTGCCCAACTTATGGCTACCAATATTAAAAATAGTACTAATTCTGATTATGGTATTGCAATTACTGGAATTGCCGGACCTACCGGAGGTAGCAAAGAAAAACCAGTTGGTTTAGTTTATGTTTCTGTATCAGGTAAAAATCGTACTATAATTAAAAAACTCTACCTAAAAGGTAAAAGAAAACAGATCAAGTACTTAAGTACAGAGTTTTCTTTGAAGTTGCTTAAAAATCTCTTGAAAACGGAGGGGTACAATGAAAAAGTATAATATTGTTATTGGACTGCTTTTAATTGTTTTTGCAATCTCATTTAGTGTTGGAGTTGAGGCTCAAACAGAACAAATGAATTTGTTAAGTCAAAGTATTAATAATTATCATTTAAATAACTACAGTAAAGCACAAGAATTAATTAATCAAATTAATTTAGACGAATTAACAACATCAGCAAAAATAGATACTCTATACTATAGATCATTAATTGAACTTGCTTTAGGAAATGTATCAAAAGGTAAAGAACATTTAAAGCAATTAAATCAAATGGGGTATGACTATGGTTTGATCCACTATGAACTTGCTAGAATATATATGAATATCTATAATAACTTTGATAATGCATACTATCAAACTGCTATAGAAGAATTTGAAAAAGCTCGAGCATTGGGTGTTAATTCAGCTCAATTTCACAGAGATTTTGCAATGGCATATAAAGGTGTAAATAATCATGAAGCAGCTGTTAAGGAATTGGAATTGGCTGTTTCAATAGATGGTTCTGTACCAGACTACATGAATATAGCCAATATGTATAAGGAACAAAATAATTATAGCAAAGCAGAAGAGTATTATAGAAAACTTCTTGACCGTGATAGTCAAAATACTACTGCAATCAGTGAACTTGGGGATGTTTTAATAGAACAAGAAAAATATGATCAAGCCAGTAAAATTCTGCTTAAAGGAGTAAAAATCACCCCTGATTCAGTAATTACAAACTATAACTTAGGACAGGCCTATTACTTAAATAAAGAATATGATAATGCAGAAAAATACTTGTTAAAAGTAGTTGAATTAAAATATAATAATTACCGTGCACTCTATTATCTAGGTAAAACCTATGAAAAAAAGGAAAACTTCCAAAATGCAAAGTATTATTTAAATGAATCAACTAAGTTTAATCCGGACTATGTTCCAGCATATATTGCTTTAGGAACTATTAACTTAAAAGAAGGTAACAATTATCAAGCTATTGCAAATTATTCAACTGCAGTAGAAAAAAATCCTGAGTATGCAGACAGTCACTTCCATTTAGCATTAGCATATTATCAAGCAGATATGAAAGAAGCAGCAATATCTGAATTAAGAAAGACCTTACATTTAAGCGATGGACACAGTAGCGCTCGACAGTTACTGGATAGATTACAGGGGGAATAACTTTATGAGTAAAAGACTTTTTATTGCACTACCTGTTGAAGGTAGAACACAAAAACTGCTAAAACAAAATTTAAATAAAGCCAAAAAAAGTCTTGACTCTAATTTAAAATGGGTCAGTGGAGAAAACCTCCATTTGACCCTTAAGTTTTTAGGAGATACAAAAATTGAAAAAATTGAAAAAATTGAAAGTACATTATCAAACACATGTTCACATTATAATACATTAAATATTTTTTATAACCATTTTAGTGCTTTTCCTTCGACAGATTATCCCAAAGTTCTCTTTTTTGGACTAAATGGTGACATAAAAAGACTTAAAAACTTACAATCTAAGCTAGAAGATTCTCTTTCAGAAATTGGTTTTGATAAAGAAAACAGGAAATATACTCCACACTTAACCTTCGCCAGGACAAGAAAGAGCACAGATATAAATAAGTTAAAAAATGAATATAATAATTTTATTAATAAAAATGATTTAAGAGTATTTCAAAAGACAGATAAAGTTTCTCTAATTGAAAGCAAACTATACAAAAGTGGACCAGTTTATGAAGAAATATTTTCTATTAATTTAACTTAAAGCTTGCAAAAAGTAAACATTTGTTCTATAATTAAAACATAAAATAAGACAGAGGTGATATTTTTGGCCAATAATAATGATCAAGAACAAGCGCTAGATATGGCGGTAAAAAGAATTGAAAAACAGTTTGGGCAAGGTTCAATAATGAGACTGGGAGATAGATCTTCACTAGATGTTGAAGCAATTCCAACTGGAGCTCTACCTTTAGACATTGCTTTAGGTGTAGGAGGAATTCCAAAAGGAAGAATAGTTGAACTATATGGAAATGAATCCTCCGGTAAAACTACCTTAGGTTTACATATAATTGCAGAAGCACAAAAAGAAGGTGGAATAGCTGCATTTATAGATGCTGAACATGCCTTAGATCCAAGATATGCTGAAAATCTAGGAGTTAATATAGATGATTTATTAATCTCACAACCTAATAATGGTGAAGAAGCACTTGAAATAGCAGAAGCTTTAGTTCGCAGCAATGCAATTGATTTAGTTATTTTAGACTCAGTTGCAGCATTAGTCCCCAAAAAAGAATTAGAAGGAGAAATGGGTGATACTCATGTCGGTCTGCAGGCAAGACTGATGTCACAGGCAATGAGAAAACTTTCAGGAGCCATTTCTAAATCTGATACAGCATGTATATTCATCAATCAAATTCGTGAAAAGGTTGGAGTTATGTTTGGTAATCCTGAAGTCACTCCAGGTGGACGTGCTCTTAAATTTTATTCTTCAGTTAGAATAGAAATTAGAAGATCTCAAACCATTAAAGATGGCGATGAAATCATCGGTTCACATGCCAGAGTTAAAGTTGTTAAAAACAAAGTTGCAGCTCCTTTTAGAAAAGCAGAATTTGATATAATGTATGGTACCGGTATTTCAAGAACTGGCTGTGTATTAGACATGGGAGAACAGGCTAATATAATCGATAGAGCAGGTTCGTGGTATTCTTACGGTGATGTAAGATTAGGACAGGGTAGAGAAAACTCAAAAGATTTTCTATCAGAAAACGAAGATATCTTAGAAGAAATTGAACATAAAATAAAAGTAAAAGTTGGATTAATTGAAGATGAAACAGTTGATAATAAGGAAGATGAAGAAAAAAAAGAAGATAAAGATGATTAAATAAATATTATAATATCTTTTAATTTTGCCTGTATATTAGCGTATACAGGTTTTTTGTTTCTTGACACTTACCCCAAAAAAAGATAAAATAAATATGATGTATTTAAAAATTAAATATGTTTTTAAAATAAACAGGAGGTGAAAATAATTTATAATACCCTTTTAATAGTAATCATATCCCTTGTCCCGGGATTAATTGTTGGTTACTTTATAAGAAAGTTTATTGCTGAAGCCCGGATTCAGTCTGCTGAAGAACAATCTCGTAAAATTCTTGAAGAGGCTGAACGTGAAGCAGAATCTAAGATTAGGGAAATTACCCTTGAAGCTAAGGAAAAAGCCCAAAAGATTAGAGAAGATGCCAATCGTGAAGGTCAAAAAAGAAGAAATGAACTTCAGCGTCTAGAAGACCGTTTAATGCATAGAGAAGAATCACTAGATAACAAAAGTGATGCACTTGAGAAAAAAGATAATAAACTTAAAAAACAATTAAATGAAGTTGAAAGCGAAAAAGAAGAAATTCAAAAAATTAAACAACAAGAAATTCAAAAATTAGAAAAAATATCTAACTTATCACACAGTGAAGCAAAAGATTATTTATTATCTAAAATGGAAGACGAATTAGATCATGAATATGCTAAAATGATCAAAGCAAAAGAAAGAGAAGCAAAAGAAGAGGCTAATAAGAAAGCCCGCGAAATTATTTCGCTAGCTATTCAAAGATGTGCAGGTGACTATGTCTCTGAAACTACTGTTACTGTAGTTGATCTGCCGAACGATGAAATGAAAGGTAGAATCATCGGTAGAGAAGGTAGAAACATCAGAGCATTAGAAAGCCTTACAGGTATTGATTTGATTATTGATGATACACCGGAAGCAGTTGTAATTTCCGGTTATGACCCAATAAAAAGAGAAATTGCTAGAATTGCTCTTGAAAAACTTATTATCGATGGAAGAATCCATCCCGCACGTATTGAAGAGATGGTTGAAAAAGCCAAAGATGAACTTGATAGTCAGATTAAAGAAGTTGGAGAACAAGCAACATTTGATTCTGGAGTTCACGGCTTAGATTCTCAATTAGTGAAGTACTTAGGAAGATTGAAGTTTAGAACAAGTTACGGCCAAAATGTTTTAAACCACTCCTTAGAAGTTTCATTCTTAGCAGGAGTAATGGCTGATGAACTTGGTGCTAATTCAACACTCGCTAAACGAGGAGGACTTCTACACGATATAGGTAAAGCTATTGATCATGAAGTTGAAGGACCTCACATTGATATTGGTGTTAATCTAGCAAGAAAATTCGGTGAATCCGAAGATGTTATTCATACTATCGAGGCTCACCACGGTGATGTTGATTTTCAATCTGTTGAAGCTGTCTTAGTTGCAGCCGCAGATGCGATCTCAGCAGCTAGACCGGGAGCCCGTAAAGAAACCTTAGAATCCTATATTAAGAGATTAGAAGAACTTGAAGATATCGGGAAATCTTTTGATGGTGTTGAAAACGCATATGCAATTCAAGCTGGTCGTGAAATTAGAGTAATAGTACAGTCCGAACAGATTGATGATATAACTGCAAGTAAGCTTTCAAGAGATATCAAAAATAAAATTGAAGAAAACCTTAATTATCCGGGACAGATTAAAATTGTTGTTATTAGAGAAACTAGACAAATTGAATATGCAAAATAAATATAAATATAAAGGCCCTTTAATTAGGGCCTTTTTTAAAATTAAAAATGGAGTATGATAATAATGAATATTATATATATTGGAGATATAGTAGGAAGAGCAGGTAGACGTTCTGTTCGAAAACTATTGGATGAAGCAACTAAAGGAAAAGATATTGACTTCATAATTGCGAATGGTGAAAATTCTGCTGGAGGATATGGAATAACTTTCGATACCGCAAATGAACTATATGATTATGGCATTGACTGTATAACGATGGGTAATCACACCTGGGGAAATAGAAATATTTTTAAGTTTATAGATTCTGATGAAAAAATAATTAGACCTTTAAACTTTAATGAGACTGTACCAGGTAGAGGTTATAATATTTATAAAGTTAATGGCAAAAAAGTTGCGGTAATTAACTTAATCGGTCAGGTATTTATGAGAGATAATAACTCACCTGTAGAAGCATTTAATAAAGTATATGATAAAATAAAGGCTGAAACCGATTATATAATAGTTGATTTTCATGCTGAAGCAACTGGAGAAAAAAAAGCATTTGCAGAATTGGTTAATGGAAAGGTGTCCTTAGTTGTTGGTACACATACTCATGTACAAACCAATGATGCACAAATCTTAGACAAAAAAACAGGCTATATTTCAGACCTAGGCTTTTCAGGTGCCTGTGATTCAATATTAGGTATGAAAAAAGAAAAAGTTCTTTATAGATTCGAAACAAAGATGCCCAAAAGACTAGAAGTGGCAACGGGCCAGGTTAAATTATCCGGGATTTATGCAACTTTTGATAAAAAAGGACAAACTACTTCAATTAATTCCTTTAAGTTAAAGGATTAAGGTATAAAAATATTTTCAAATACTTGCAGGAATTTTTCCCTATAATGAGAATATTAATAATACAATTAAATTTAATATTATACAAGGGGGTAATGTATAAGTGGATGTATTAAAAGTTTCAGCAAAATCTGATCCAAATTCTGTAGCTGGTGCTTTGGCAGGAGTTTTTAGAGAAGAAGGAAGGGCAGAACTACAAGCAGTAGGAGCTGGTGCTTTAAATCAAGGAGTAAAAGCAGTTGCCATTGCAAGAGGATATGTTGCACCAAGTGGTATAGATTTAATTTGTATTCCCGCTTTCACTGATATAGAGATTGATGGTGAAGAAAGGACTGCTATAAAGTTAATTGTTGAACCAAGATAGTGACTATTATAACCTGTTTGTCTTGCTGGCAAGCAGGTTTTTTTACGCTTTTTAATAAATAGATATGGAGGTAAATTATGTTTGTAGACCTACATCTGCACACCACCTATTCTGATGGTTCTTTTACACCTGAAGAGTTAATATTAGAAGCTAAAAATTTAAACTATTCAGCTATTGCTCTAACAGATCATGATACAGTAGCTGGTTTAAATCAAGTTATTCAATTTGGGAAAAAATATGGTATTGAAACTGTTCCCGGAATAGAATTTAACACTTCATATAAAAACTGTGATGTTCATATTTTAGGATATTTTATAGATAGAAAATCAAATAAATTACTTAAATTACTTAAAAAAATAAAAGAAAAACGTAGAGAAAGAATTGAAAAGATGATAAGATTACTAGATAAACAGTTTGGATTCAAAATTAATATGAAAGAGATTAAAGAAATTAGTTCTAATAATATTCTTGGTAGAGGACATATTGCACGAATTTTAACTGAAAAAAATTATGTTGACAGTTGGGAAGAAGTTTTTAATAAATATATAGGCAGGGGAAAACCTGGTTATGTAGATCGAAAAAAAATAACACCATTTGAAGCTATAGATATTATCAAAGAAGCAGAAGGAATACCAGTAATTGCTCATCCTGGATTAATCGCTAATCAGCAAATAATAGATCAATTAATAAACTATGGAGTTTCAGGAATTGAAGTTTATTATACTGAACATGACAATAAAATGACCGAAAAATATCTAAAAATTGCAAAAAGAAATGAACTATTAATTACCGGGGGGTCTGACTGTCACGGCCCTAAAAATAAAGAAGGAAAAAAACTTGGTAAAATCAAGTTGGACTATTGTTATTTAAAAGAACTCAAAAAGTATAAATCAATTCTAAATGATAAACCTTTTAAGAAGGATTTGTTATCTTAACATAGAATTAAGTAAATTAGGATTAATATAATTTTAATTACTAAATATATCGAGGATAAGGAGTGTCAATTAATGTATAATCAAATTTATAATTTTATTTCACTTGGGGGACCAATGGCTATCCCGTTGATAATCACTTCAATATTTTCACTGGCAGTTATAATCGAAAAAGCAGTCTTTTTCATAAGAAGAAAAGACAATAGTTTAAGACTTTTAAAAAGAATCGAACTTAAAGTTGAAAATGATGACATTATTGGAGCTTTAAATGAATTAAAGGGTGAAAAAGGTCCTAACGCTAAACTTTTATCTACAGCGCTTTCTCACTATCAAGAAGATCCTGTTAGAATAAGAGAAGTACTACAGGCTGTTGGAGAAGATGAAATCAAGAAGATGGAAAAACATCTACCTATATTAGATGTTGTTGCTATGATTTCTCCTTTATTAGGACTATTAGGAACTGTTTTAGGTATAATTAGCAGTTTCAATATTTTAGGTACTGCAGCTGGAGCAGCTAATCCTGCCCAAATTAGTTCAGGTATTGCGGCAGCATTGATTAGTACTGCTATGGGATTAATAATTGCTATTCCAACAGCTATTTTTTATTCCTATTATATTAATAAAGTAGAAGAAAAATCCCATGAAATGAACTTAAGTATGATTGATATCATGGATGTTATCACAGACAGGAGTGAAAGAGATGTTCAAACCTACACATAAAAAGAAAACATCTATTAACATAATTCCAATGATCGATGTTATCTTCTTTTTATTAGTGTTTTTTATGTTGTTTACATCTTTTAGATCAAATCCTTATGGAATGGAAATGCAGCTTCCTAAAGCTGTTACAGTAACAGAACAAAAACAAGAAAATTTTATAATTAACATTAATGAAAACGGGGAATTTTTTCATGAAGGTGAAAACCTTCCAATGTCAAAAATAACTGAACTTGCACAACAAAAACATCAAGAAAACAATAGTATGGTTGTTATTATAAATGCAGATAGTAATACAAAATACAGTGCAATTGTTACAGTAATGGACGGTGTAAGAGAAGTAGGTATCTATAACCTTGCACTAGCAGCTGAAAAAAAAGATAGTTAGGTGGTGTTAATATGTTTAATAATGACAGGAATCGTTTATTCCTGTATGTAACTATATCATTAATATTCCACCTTCTTTTGTTTTATTTTTTCCCCTTTGGTTTTCTACAAGGGTTTAGTAATGAAGATGCAACCGGTGAAAACTTCGGTTATGTTCAATATGTAGATTTTAAAACTCAATCAAATACACAAACTGAACAACAAACTCAACCTGAAAATATAACAGAAGAACCTGAAGAAATAGCCGAACCCGAGCCTGAACCAGAACCCGAGCCTGAACCAGAACCAGAACCAGAGCCAGAGCCGGAGATTGAAGAGGAAACAATAGAGGAAACCAATGATCAAGATATTGAAATAGCTCAAGAAGATCCAGAAGAAGTAGTGGAAGAAGAACAAAACAATCAAGAACAGGAAGTTATAACTAGTGAGGAAAGTGACACAGAAATAGAAGTCAGTCAACAAGATAGTCAAACTGAAGAAGAGGATACACAAGAAGAACAAGAAAGTGAACCTGTTGAGGAAGAACCAACTCCTCCACCTCCACCAACAGCTGGTGAATTAATCGGTTTATCACCAAAACCAGTTTATCCTAAATATTTGGTTAGTGAAGCTCAAAGTGGAAAGGTAGCCTTAAATGTTACCGTTAGCCAAAATGGAGAAGTTGAAAATATCATTATTACTAATTCAAGTGATATAGATAGTATGGATAGAAATGCTAGGTTAACTATTGAAAATGGATGGGAATTTAAAAGTTATGATCAACGTTATGAAATTAATGTAACAGTTAACTTTAATATAGATCAAAACGGAAATCCAAATGTAGATGTAGATATAGGAAATGTAAACTTTCTCTAATCTCTATATGGGAGGTTTAATCATTGAAAAACAGTCAAAAAACGATATTGATTTTATTTTTACTTATTACATTAATATTTATTTCAATATCAGCATCGGCACAGTCTGATGTTTTTAATGAAGTAGATAACAATGATAATCTAAGATTAGGTAATGATTATATAGTAATTGTTATCAACCAAGATGAAAATGCAAAAGGTAGATTTGCCATTGAAACCACAGGTGGAGCACCCATGGATCCTAATGACAATAATAAGCCATTAGTATATGGAAGACCTAAACCATGGACTTCATATACAACTGTTAAGGTTAACAACATAAACTATGTATTTGGAGGCTCTACTAAAAGAAGAGCTGGTTCCGATGCTGACTATGGTGAAGTTACTCAAGGACCAGTAATCAGAAATAATCAAATATATACCAGCAGTTTAGTAGATAATATAAAAGTTGAACAGATTTTATCAATAGTAAAAAGTTCTACAACAGGATTATTTGATACAGCACAAATTAAATATAGAATTTTAAATACGAGTAATGAAACCAAAGAAGTTGGTTTACGTGTTATGCTTGATACAATGTTAGGACAAAATGACGGTGCACCATTTAGATTAACAGACCGGGCTGTAACTACTGATAATCTTTATCTTAAAGAAGAACTGCCAATTTTTTGGCAGGCTTTTGATAGTATTAGTAATCCCACTGTTACATCACAGGGTACTTTTAAAGGCCCGGGTGTAACTGAACCTGACCGAGTATACTTTTCTGACTGGGGAAGTTTAGCGGATGGAGTATGGAACTTTGATTTTAGTCCAGAACAGGAATTTATTAGAAAAGGTGAATATGAAATAGATAGTGCAATAGCTATGATGTGGGAACCAAAAATGCTAAAACCCAATGAAGAAATTACTTATGTAACTAATTATGGTTTAGGTGGAATTAAAGTTGTTCCTGGGCTATTAGCCTTAGGTGTAACATCACCTGCTGAATTCACATTTGATGATAACAATCAATACTTCCCGGTTGTAGCTTATGTTGAAAATACATCTGAAATAACAGCTGACAATGTTGAAATTGAAATTGATTTACCAGAGCAGTTCAGAACTGTAAATACTGTGCAACAATTAGGTGATATTGAATCTAGAAACACCGCACAGATAAGTTGGCAGGTAAGACCTACTTCTGATGAAATACCTGGCAATATGACCTATAGAGTAAGAGTTACAGCAGATAATACTGACTCCAATGAAGTTCAAAGAGATATAAGATTTGTAGGACCACCTATGATTCAAACTGAAATTACACTTGAAGAAAGTTTAGGAAAAGAAAAAGGAAGAATAACTCCAAATCCTTTTGACCTAAATGTAAAGTTAACAAATATTGGAGGCTCAACATTATTTGATGCAAAAACTGATATTGCTTTACCACCAGGACTTAATTTAGCAGATAAAGAGGTTAACAGAAAATATCTGGGATATATTGAAAGCGGAGAAAGTGTTAATGTAAACTGGTCAGTAAAAGTATTGAATGTAACAGGGGAAATGCCTTACTCAATCGATATTAGCGGTCTTAATAATTATATGAAGTCCACAAGAGAAAATCTAGATATACCCGAATTAAATCCTTTTGTATATCTAAAAGAAGTTGAAAATGGACAAAGTTACAAGACATATAATTTAATCGGTGAAAACTTACTAAATGTAAATAATTTAAATGTAGAAATTGATTTTAACTCAGTAACTCACCGTATAAATTATATATTCCCTGGTGATATGTTTGTTCAAAATGACAAAATAATACTCTGGGAAAGTCCAATACAATCAGATGGAAAAATACAAGTCCAAGAAACATTACCTGAAGACGCTAACTCAGGTATTATTGCAACAATACAGTTTGCAAAGACAAGTGAAGGACCCTTAGATTTAATGATTAATAATATATCAGCAAATGATGAACAAAATAATAATATTAATATAAATTATGAAAATTTAAAGGAGGAATAATTTTAAAATGAGAAAAGTTAGTAAACTACTAGTTCTTACTTTAGCAATTGTTTTGATGTTTTCAATTACAACCTTTGGAGCAGAAATTAAAGATGTTCCTGAAAGCCACTGGGCATATGATAGTGTTCAACAACTTGTAGAAAAAGGGTATTTATCATTATATGAGGATGACACCTTTAAAGGTACCAATAAAATTAGCAGATATGAACTTGCCGAGATAATTGCAAGGATGTTAAACGATACTGTAAGTGGACAAGTGGATATGAGTGAAGAAGATGTTAATACTTTAAGAGAACTCTCTTTAGAATTCAGAGATGAGCTTGTTGATATTGCGAATAAACAAAATACATTCTCAAATAATTTGCAACAAGTACAAAAGAAAAATGTTATTCAGGATGAAGCTATTGGACAAACTAGTGAAAAAATAAATGAAGTTCAAGAAGAAGTAAGACAAATTATTGATGAAATTGTAATTGTAAAAGAGTTAAATAATCAAGTAGATACTTTATCTACAAGAGTTTCTACATTAGAAGAAGATTTAGATTCAACAAATACTCAACTAGCAGAAAAAGATCAAATGATTGCAGACCTAAGAGATGAACTTCAGGGTACTGATATTCAAGAACTTAAGGATAGAAACTCTGCCCTTGAATCAAAGGTAAGCAGTCTTCAGAGTAGATTACAGGAATTACAAGAAAATGTTAATAACAACAATGACCAGCTAGCACAATTAAACGATCCAGAAAGTGGAAAAAGTAATTTTGAAGGAAATAAAACAACACTATATTTAGGTGCTGCAGTATTATTAGCACTTCTTTTAGGAACTTAAAATGAAAAGTATAGTTATAAAAATTACTTCCTTTTTATTAATATTTTTGTTGCTAGTAATGATAAACTCAGTTATTTTCACAAATCCTGTATTTACTAAAAAAGCATCTGCAGCTGGCTTGGAAAATAATGATATTCTAACTGGTCTTGGAATTGCAGCTATCCTGTATATATTATTTGAATCAATGGATAATGATAATTTAGTTGAACCAAAGGTAGATAAAAATAACTTACAAGATAATCAAAATATTGAAATAAGTATTGATTCAATAAATGTAAACCTTCTTGCTAAAGCAATTTATGCTGAAGCAAGGGGAGAGTCATTTGAAGGTCAAGTAGCTGTTGGTGCAGTTATAATCAACAGAATGAACTCTCCAAAATTTCCAAGTACAGTAGAATCAGTATTATATCAACCAGGACAGTTTAAATGTGTTGAAGATGGTCAAATAAATCAGGTGCCGAATCAAAACGCCTATAGAGCTGCTAGAAGAGCTGTTGATGGCGAAGATCCTTCAAAAGGAGCATTATTCTTCTTTAATCCTGAAAAGTCTGAAAATCCGGCAGCATTTGACCGTTATGAGGTTACTGTAAGAATTGGAGATCATATTTTTGCAAAATAACTAAATAATTTAGTATTTAAAGCATGTGAATTAATATCTCACATGCTTTTTTATATTTTAAATAAAAATATTATTATTTTACATGCTAAACTTGTAATAATTAACAAAAGGAATATTATAGTTAATTATATAATTATTTATAATGGAAGAGGTATAGAATCAATATACCAAAATAATAGGGGGAATTTGTATTTATGTTTAAAAACAAAAAAGGAATACTTGTTTTAACTTTTCTAATGGTCTTTACACTTGTTTTAACTTCAGGTGCTCAAGCTGATGTTAAAAACATGATTGTAATGGTTGGAGATGGACTTGGTGTTGGTCAAATGGATATGGCTAGATACCTATCAGGTGATAAAGATCATAAATTAGAATTTATGAAGCTTCCTAATGTTGGTATGATGATGACAAGTTCAACACAGGGAGTTACCGATTCAGCTGCTGCAGGTACTGCAATAGCAACAGGATATAAAACAAAAAATGGTATGGTAGGTATGAGTCCTAGTGGTGCTGAATTAGATTCTATTTTAGACTATGCTGAAACTTTAAACAAGTCTACAGGAATAATTAGTTCAAATAAAGTTACTGATGCTACACCGGCTGCATTTGCTGTATCTGCTAAAAGTAGAGACAATGAAGGTGAAATTGCACAAAGTATCCTTAATAATGATGTGGATGTAGTTTTAGGTGGTGGAGCAGACGAATTTAAAGAAGAAGAAGTTGGAAAAGATGTTATAGGTATGGCTCAAGATATGGGTTATAATTATGTAACAAATGCTGATGAACTTAATAATTATAATCCAGAAAATGGTAAATTATTAGGATTATTTAGTCCTTCATATATGAACTATGTTTTAGATCGTGATGATGTTGGTTCAAATGAACCTTCATTACTTGAAATGACTAAAAAAGCAATTTCTATTTTATCAAATGATGAAGATGGTTTCTTCTTAATGAGTGAAGGTGCTCGTATTGACCATGCAGCACATGCTGCAGATGTCCCGGGTATGGTAGCAGAAACACTACAATTTGATGAATCTGTAGAATATGCTGTTAACTGGGCTAAAAAGAATGGAGATACAATGGTTGTTGTATTAGCTGACCATGAAACATTAGGTATTTCAGTATCAGAACCACTTAAAAAAGAAAGCTTGATGAATATTGAAGTATCTCCTGAATATATGGCAGGAAAGATGGTTAAAAAAGATAATGAACCTGGAATGACAATTGAAAGTATTAAGAGTGTATTTAATGAATATGCTAATATAGAACTAACAGACCAAGAAGCAAAAGAATTTAATAATTCAATTATTAATAATGACGGCAATATGTATTACTCATATATGATCGGTTGGGAAATTGGTTCTGTAATTGCTGAGAAATATTATGCAGGATCATTAACATCAGAAATTAGAGCTAACTCATCAACTGGTGGACATACCTTAAACTCTGTTCCTGTATTTGCATATGGTCCAGAGTCTGAAGGATTTAATGCTGTATTAGATAATACAGAAGTATATGATGTATTATTTGAAGCATTTAGACCAGGAAATTAATATATAAGTAATGAATGGAGAGGGTTTATTCCCTCTTCATTTTTTAAATTATATGTAAAGTATACTTGACATATTGTAAATGTTGTATTACAATATGTTTAGGAAAATATATTTTTTTGTTCCTAGTGTAAAGGTAGCTTTACATACTAATCAGTTGGAGGGATATTGATGAAAAAGAAAACATATGAAACAATAGGAAAAATATTTCCTATAATCGTTGGTTTAGGTGCTGTAGTTGGAGTATTTATGGATAGTTTTATTGTACCATTAATTATTGTTGGTGTTGGTGTACCATTGATTATGTGGTCAAAAACTAGAGTAAAGGAAGTTATTGAAGATGAAAGAGATCAAACTATTGGTAGTAAGGCATTAAGAAGGTCAGTAGTTACATTTTCATTATTAGCTACTTTTATTGGATTAATTTTATATATCCAGGGTGGAGAGATGAGAATGGCTTTATCACATACATTATTAGGTAGTGTTTCATTTATTTTAATACTATATTTAATCTTTTTTGCTTACCTAGAAAGAAAAATGTAGGTGATTAGATGAATAATAATCTAAAAGTATTACGAGCAAAATATGATTTAACACAACAGAACTTGGCTGAAAAAGTTGATGTTACAAGACAGACTATAATATCTATTGAAAAACAAAAATATGAACCTTCTTTAACTTTAGCTTTTAAATTAGCTAACTATTTTAATGTTAAAATTGAAGATATCTTTAAATTTAAAGAAGAAAATTAAAAAGAGAGTGGTTGATTTTTTCTACCACTCTCTTTTTAATTACATTTATATTTAATTTTTAAATAGTTTACTAATTATCTTTAGCTAAAAAGAACAATTACAGTAATTTATGTTTTATCCTTTTCTTCATCTATCTCAATTTTAGGTAATCTGTAAACACTTTTTAACTTATCTTGTTTAGACAGACTCTTAATCTTATACATATATCCTGGCAGTTGTGTTTTAGAGATATCTGAAACATTTAGTTCAACCATTTTATTTTCTTCAGTTATAATTAAGATATCGTCATCAGCTTTTGCTAGAACCATTGAATGCATTCTATAATCGCCTGATTTAGAAGTGTTTCTACCTTTACCGTTTCTATTTTGATTCTGAAAGTTTTTAACTGAAATCTTATTTGCTTTTCCGTCTTCAGATATTGATACTAGATAGTCATAGTCATTTACTTTATCCATAAATACTGCTTTGTTATCATCAAGTTTTATTCCAGAACTACCCATCGTATATCTGCCAGTACTGCTTACAGAGTCTTCATCAAATCTAATAGTTTTACCATTTCCAGTACCAATTATTAGATCATTGCCACCCGAACTTTCTATTACATCTATTACTTTATCACCTTTTTCAAGTTTAATTGCATTAATAGAAGAGTAGTTTGAATCATATTCTTTACCTAGTGTTCTTTTAACTTTACCATTTTCAGTAAGAATATCTATATATTTTTCTTTTAGATCATCATTTAAACAAATTACTTTAACAATTTTTTCATTCATCGGTACTTTTAAATATTTATTTAGTGGTTCACCTGTTGATAGACCGTGATGTTCTTCAATATCATGGATAGAAAGATTATATACCTTACCACTTTCAGAAAAGAAAAGCAGTTTATCATAAGAACTTCCTCTCATTAGTTCTAAAATATAATCATTTTTAGAAGCTCTCATATTACTTATATCTGAGTTTCTTTTAATATTTTGACGAAGTGAATAGGATACAACAGCTTCTTTTTCTTCAATAAGGTCTTGTTTAGTAATTACCGCTTTTTTCTCGTCATTTAAAATATCTGTCCTACGCTTATCACCAAACTTTTCTTTAACTTCTTTAGTTTCTTCAATAATAACTTCATCAAGTTCCTTTTGACTTCCTAAAATACTTTGTAATTCTTTTATCTCACCTTTTAACTTACTTACTTCAGTTTCTAATTTCTCAATTTCCATACCAACTAGTCTTCTAAGCTTCATATTTAATATTGCTTGAGCTTGTTCATCAGATATCTTTAACTTAGCTACTAATTTTTGATGGGCTTTTTCTGCAGATTCAGAGTTTCTAATAATTGAGATAACAAGATCTAATTTATCTATCGCTTTCATTAGACCTTCAAGTAAGTGTAGTCTAGACTGCAGTTGATTAAGTTCATACTCTGATCTTTTAGTAATTACTTTTCTACGGAATCTTATAAAGTACTTTAACATCTTAAGTAAGTTCATTACTTCAGGTTTATTATTTATTAAGGCTAGAAGATTAATTCTATAACTATTTTGAAGATGTGTGTACTTATATAGTCTGTTAAGGACTATATTAGTGTCTGCACCCTGTTTTAATTCAATTACAATACGTAAACCATCCTTATCGGTTTCATCCCTTAAATCCCTAATTTCTTCCAATTTGCCTTTATTAATATATTTAGCTATTTCTTCGATTAATTTAGATTTATTGACCTGAAAAGGAATTTCATAAATAACAATTTGTTTATGTCGGCCAACTTTTTCTTCCTTTGTCTTACCTCTAATATTTAGTTTTCCTTTCCCTTTTTTATAGGCTTCTTTAATACCATCATTACCAACAATTGTACCTCCAGTTGGAAAGTCTGGTCCTGATATGTAGTTATCAATTATTTCATCTATTGTTAAGTTAGGATTTTTTATTAAAGCAATTATTGCATCTGCAACTTCATCTAAGTTATGAGGAGGTATATCGGTACTCATACCTACTGCTATTCCACTTGATCCATTTATCAAAATATTGGGAACCCTAGAAGGTACAATATCAGGTTCTTTTAGGCTTCCATCGAAGTTATCACTAAAGGGAACAGTCTCCTTTTTTAAATCTTTTAAAATATAGTCTGACATTTCAGTGAGTTTAGCTTCAGTATAACGCATTGCTGCTGCTGAATCACCATCTATAGAACCAAAGTTTCCATGTCCATCAATTAACTTATATCTTTGGTTAAAGTCTTGAGCCATTCTTACCATCGCATTATATACAGCTTGGTCGCCATGTGGATGGTACTTACCTAAAACCTCACCTACGATTCTGGCTGATTTTTTATGATCCTTATCAAATGTTAGTCCTAGCTCTTTAGCTGCATAAAGTATTCTTCTATGAACTGGTTTTAAACCATCCCTCACATCAGGTAGAGCACGAGAGACAATAACACTTAACGAGTAGTTAAGATAAGCTTCTTTCATTTTTTCTTCAATTGCAATTGATGAAATCTTTTCAGTCATAATTAACCCCTTTCAAATTAAAGTTATAAAGTATTATAAAATTATATAAAAATTTAAATTAATTTTTCTTTATTCTATTAGATATTATACCATCTAGCTATATTATTGCAAGAAAGGGTGGCAAATCAACAAACTCTTTGTTATAATAATAATTGTTGGAAAAAGAAAGGGTGAATATCGAAGTGGATTTATTTGACAGTGATAGATATAGTGCGGATAAAATTGAAGTCCTTGAAGGACTGGAAGCAGTGAGAAAACGTCCTGGAATGTATATTGGTTCAACCGGTATCAAAGGACTTCATCATCTAGTATGGGAAGTAGTAGATAACAGTATCGATGAATTTTTAGCCGGCTTCGGTGAAAAAATTAAAATAATAGTACATAAAGACAACAGTGTAAGTGTAGAAGACTGGGGAAGAGGTATCCCGGCTGATATACATAAAGATACAGGAAGACCGGCGACAGAAATAGTGTTAACAACACTCCATGCTGGTGGTAAGTTCAACAACAACAGTTACAAAGTAGCAGGTGGTCTTCACGGAGTTGGTGTATCTGTTGTAAATGCTTTATCAGAAAAACTTGTAATTGAAACTCACTGGGAAGGTAATATGTATACTCAAACCTATAAAAAAGGATTACCGGTAAATGACTTGTCTAAAAAGGGTAAAACCAAAAAATCTGGTACTATAATAACCTTTAAACCAGACAGTGCAATCTTTGATACAACAAATTTTAAGTTTGAAACCTTATCCCACAGATTTAAACAGTCCGCATATTTAAATAAAGATTTAACTTTAATTTTAGAAGATGAAAGAAACAATAAAAAGGAAACATTTCAATATGATGGTGGTATAAAAGCCTTTATTGAATACCTTAATAAAAACAGAAGCTTATTATATGATGAAATAATATATAATGAGGATTCAATTGATGAGTACGAACTTGAGTTTGCAATTCAATATAATCAGGGTTATTCAGAAAGAATATTTTCATATGCAAACAATATAAATACAGTAGATGGGGGTTACCATCTAACTGGTTTTAAGTCTGCTTTAACTAAAGCAGTTAACAACTTTGCTAAAAAGAACAATCTCTTACCTAAAAATATTAATGGTTTAAATGGACATGATGTTAGAGAAGGTATTACAGCAGTTGTAAATGTAAAACTTCCTAACCCTCAGTTTGAAGGTCAAACCAAATCAAAACTGGGAAACAGTGAACTTAGAAGCATTGTAGAAAAAAGTGCCTATGATTATCTCTCCCTGTATTTAGATACAAGTCCAGAACTAGGTAAAGCAATTGTATATAAGGGATTAAAGTCAGTAAGAGCAAGACAGGCTTCTAAAAAAGCCAGAGAGTTAACAAAAAGGAAATCAGTTCTTTCATCCAGTTCATTACCTGGTAAATTAGCAGACTGTGCAAGTAAAAAGGCTGAAGGAAGCGAACTATTTATTGTTGAGGGTGATTCAGCAGGTGGTTCAGCTAAACAGGCTAGAAACCGTCATAATCAAGCTATATTACCTTTGAAGGGTAAGATACTTAATGTAGAAAGAGCTCGTCTAGATAAGATATTAAACAATACTGAAGTTGCTTCTATAATAACAGCCTTAGGTACAAGTATAGGAGAAGACTTTAATTTAGATGACTTAAGATATGAAAAGGTAATAATAATGACAGATGCTGATATAGATGGTGCCCATATTTCAACACTGATTCTTACATTGTTTTACCGCTATATGCAGGAACTAATTGATGAAGGTCATATCTATTTAGCCCGTCCACCTTTATATAAGGTAACATATCGTAAAAACAGTCAATATATATTTGATGAAAAAGCCTTAAAAGAATATAGAGAAGAACACGGATCAGGTAACTTCAGTATTCAAAGATACAAAGGTTTAGGAGAAATGAACCCTGATCAACTTTGGGATACTACAATGTCACCTGAAACAAGAAAACTTCAAAAGGTTGAAGTTAATGATGAAATAGAAGCAGATGATGTTTTTACAAAGCTTATGGGTTCAAACTCTAAACTAAGAAAAACATTTATCTTTAATAATGCTGACTTAGCCACAGAAATTGATATTTAAAATTATCTTGCTAAGTATTATAATAGAGTTAGAATAAAAAAGAAAAGAGGGATTAACATGAAAAGAAATCTTTGGATACCTCGAATTTTAAGTATCATTTTCATTTTATTTTTATCTCTATTTGCACTTAATATATTTGGTACAGATGTTTCACTTTTTAAACAACTAGGAGGATTTTTTATCAATCTACTACCTTCAATATTTTTTATAGCAGTATTGATAGTATTTTGGAAAAATCCTACTTATTGTGGTCTAGGATTTATTATAATAGCAGTATCGTTCACATTCTTTTTTGAAACCTATACTAATCTAATTAGTTTTATCTTGATTTCATTTTTACCAGCTTTTATAGGGTTTTTATTTCTTATCTATAGAAAAACAACTCAAAGTAAATCTTAAAGGAAATATTTTTATGAATTTCCGTAAACCTATTTTAGAAGATATTGATGAATTGAAAGATATCTCTGCTAAATTTAAAAAAGAACATGAATGGGCAAAAAATATACCAATTGCAAATATTGATACTGATCAAAAAGCTAAAGAAAGATGTTTTCAGATAATCTTGAAAACATCTTAATTGCTGAAGATAGCAATAAGATGGTAGGTTATCTTGCAGTTAAAAAATTTGAGGTCGAACAAAAAATAGGATATGAAGCTTCTATTATTATTGATTTTTAATATAGGAATAAAGGTTTCGCTAAAAAATAACTGATTTAATTTTTAAAGATATCTCAAAAGATAAAGAAGTGGAAGCATGGATTCATGAAAATAATATCCCATCATTAAAAACTGTGAAAGCTTTAGGATTTAAGTTTAAAAAACTTTTTGAAGAAAATCAAAAAATAATCATATTTACTAAACATGGTAATAAACAAGGTAGTTAATTGTTTTTATCATTAATTAATTGCACGATATTATGTTAAAATATACAAAATTGTTATAATATTCAAAAAATTCATTGACTATACAACATTTTTATGATAATTTAAATATATAGATAGGTGTGGGATAATCCACTTCTCCACTTATTTATAATTTGGAGATGATGATTAATGAAATCTAATGTAAGTCTAAATAAAAACAGTCATATACCGTTATTTTTTCAAATACAAGATCATTTCAGAAATAAAATTGAAAACACTGATATAAAACCAGGTACTCAATTACCTACTGAAAGAGAACTAAGTAATGAATTAGATATTAGTAGAGTTACAATAAGAAAAGCAATGAGAGGGCTTATTGCTGAAGGTTTATGTGAAAAAAAAGTAGGAAAGGGTATTTTTGTTTCTAATGAGAAAATTCCTATTAATTTACATAGATTAGAAGGTACAACTGATTTGTTAAAAAAAGCTGGAAGTTCAATTAAAACAATACAAAATAATAAAAAAATAATAAAAGCTGACAAAAAATATGCTAATTTATTAAATATAAAGGTTAATAGCAAAATACTATATATTAAAAGAATTAGATATATAGATGATTGTCCAGTAATATTAGAACATACATACTTGCCATTAATTAGATTTCCAAAATTAGATGAATATGACTTTAGTAAATCTTTATATAAAATCCTAGAAAAAAAACATAAAGTAACTCCAAAAAATTCCCGAGGTAGTTTCAACATTATTATGGCTAAAGAAGAAGAGGCTAGATTACTCAACCTTCAACTCAACACTCCCTTATTAGTAAAAGAAGCTACTGTATATTCCAAAGAAGGAACTGCTATCGAATACAACAAATCTGTTTATAGATCTGATAAATTTAATTTCATGGTCGATTCAAAAACAATAGAATAATACTACTTTAATATACGTTTTATTATTTGATTAATTTTTATTCTTTATGTGGGATACCCCGCTTCTCCTTATAAATTTATTAAAACAACCAATTATCCACAAGCTAACTTTATTTGCATTTTAAATATAGTCCTTATAAAACAATTAATACGATAGAACTGTACTAATGTAGAGTAAAGCTTTAGTTAAATATTTTCAAAATTTTGAATCTTACAGATATATTATTATTTTGATTCAGAAAAATTTAAACCAACAAATTGTATAAACAGCAATTCTATAATTAACGTATCCTATATTCCTACAAGACTATATCCTAAACACACCATTATCTATCGTAAATTAAATTTTTAGAGTATAATTTAACTAATTAACAATTAAATATAATGCTGTGATTATACTCTCAATTTAATCAGTTTGCTAGATATGGATAATAGGGATAGCAACTGTAAGTAAAAGATCTAATCCACAGCAGATACTTTTAACTATAAATAATTATTTAAGAAAGGAAAAGTATAATGTTCCTCCCTATGTTCATTGTACAAGGTGATTAGATGAAAGTAATAGGAATCGGAGATAATGTTGTAGATAAGTACTTACATTTAAACAAAATGTTTCCTGGAGGAAATGCACTTAATTTTACAGTTTATGCAAAAAAACTTGGTATTCATTCAGCTTATATAGGTATTTTTGGTAATGATAAAGCAGGAAAGCATGTTAAAAAAACATTAATAGATTTTGGAATTGATATCTCTCACTGTAGAACCTATGAAGGAGAAAATGGAGCAGCTGAAGTAAATTTAATAGATGGCGACAGAGTCTTTATTGGAGGTAATGGTGGAGGTGTTTCGAAACAACACCCTCTTAAATTTCATGAAAATGACTTAAATTATATAAAAAAATTCGACCTTATTCATACAAGTTGTTTTAGTTTTATTGAAGAAGAACTACCATCTTTATCCAAATTAGGTATGCCAATTTCTTTTGATTTTTCTAAAAATTATGATGAAAACTACCTTGATCAAGTCTGTCCATATATTGATTTTGCATTTTTATCTTGTGGGCAATTAACTGAGCAAAAAACAAAAGAAAAATTAAAACAGGTTTATGATAAAGGATGCAAATATGTATTAGGAACAAGAGGTATAGAAGGTGCATTCTTATTATTTAATAATAAAATTTATTACCAAGAAGCTAAAAAAGTTGAACCAATCGATACCTTAGGGGCTGGAGATTCATTTATTACAGTATTTTTAATCGAAATTATAAACAGTTCAAAAGTAACTGAGGAGGTGATTGAAAGGGGGCTTAAAAAAGCAGCAGAGTTTGCTTCAAAAACATGTCTAATCAATGGTGCTTTTGATTATGGCAAAAAAATTAATTAGGAGGATGGAAAATTGAGTAAAAAATTATATTCACAAATAATAGTATTTGCCATGTTAACAGTTATGCTCTTTACTTTTACAGTAGGGGCACAAGAACAAGTTGAATTGAAATTCTTACACAGATGGACACAGGAACCTGACAATGGTTTTTTTGAGGAAGTAGTAGCTGAGTATGAAAAACAGAATCCAAATGTAAAGATAGACATGCAGGTAATTGCAAATGATCCTTTCAAAGAAAAAATTAAAATAATTCTTGGTACAGAAAATGCTCCAGATGTATTCTTTACATGGCCTGGAGAATTTACAAATCGATTTATTAGAGCTAATCAAATAATGGACTTAACTCCATATATGGAAGAAGGCTGGGGAGATACATTTATAAATTCAGTAGTTGAACCATTCAAATATAATGAAAAGATTTATGGTGCACCATATCGTTTAGATGCAAAAGTATTTGTATATAATACAAAAATATTTGATGAAGTTGGTGTAGAAGTACCCGAAACCTGGCCAGAATTCTTAGATGTATTAGAAAAAATTGATAATGCAGGCTATACACCTATCGCTTTTGGTAACATGTTCCCATGGGCTGTTTCTCACTATATAGGACAACTAAATGCTAAATGTGTACCTTATGAAGAATATATGGCTGACTTAGATCCTGCCACTGGAGACTTTGCACATCCTGGTTATGTACAAGCATTAGAAAAATATGCTGAATTAACACCATATTTTAATGCTAGTGCTAATGCTATCCGCCATGATGAAGCAAGAGCTAATTTAATTAATGGACAAGCTGCAATGATGTATTTAGAAATTATTGAAATCCCTGAACTACAAAAAACAGCTCCACAAGAATTTTTAGATAATTATGACGTATTTGTTATGCCAGATATACCTAATGGTGCAGGTGACCAAAGTGCATTAATTGGTTATCCTGAAGGTTTTGTAGTTGCAGCTAATACAAAACATCCTGAAGAAGCAGTTAAATTCTTAAAATATCTCACAGGTAAAGAGGTTGGTAAAAAAGAAGCACAAGACTTAGGTTTTGTTAACGGAATAAAAAATGTTGTAGATAAAGGAGAAATTCCTGAATCAATTTATAGTACAACTCAATTAGTACTAGAAACTGAACGATTAGTAAACTGGTTTGACTCTTCATTACATGCTGAAATTTGGAGTGTTGCTGGTAGCGAACTTCAAAAAATAACAGATGGAGTCACAACTCCTGAAGCAGCAATGGAAAGAATCAGAAACGCAGCAGAAGATGTAAGGGCACAGTTTTAAGAAAATATAGTTGCTATTGGGTAGCTTAACAGTTACCCAATAGCTTTTATAAAGGAATGATTGTCTTGAAAAGAAAAAAATATACTGCCTATTTATTTATTGTTCCTGCAATGTTATTTATTTTAACTTTTGTATATATTCCTATTATACAAAATTTTTATTACAGTTTTTTTAGAATGAATAGTTATTCTCCAACCAAAACATTTGTTGGTTTATCTAATTATCTGGACATATTCCAAAATGAAATATTCTATACAGCATTAATTAATAACACATGGTATGCCGTAATTTCTTTAATATTTCAGGTAGGGTTAGGTTTGATATTAGCAATTACACTGGAAAGCAAAATATTAGGTCGAGAAAGAAAGTTTTTTAGGACAATCTATTTTTTGCCCTCAGTAATAGCAATAGCAGCTGTAGGACTAATGTTTTATTATGTTTACAATCCTAATCTTGGTTTATTAAATGCTTTAATAAGGATTTTTACAGAAAATGATTTTAGGTATGCTTGGTTAGGACACCCAAGAACAGCAATTTTTGCAATAATTGCAATGAGTCAATGGCAGTTTACCGGTTATATTATGGTTTTATTAATTGTGGCAATACAAAAGATTCCTCAAGAATTATATGAAGTTGCTGAAATAGATGGAGCTTCATCATTTCAAAAAGCCTTATATGTGACTATTCCTCAAATTAAAGAAATGATATTAGTAACATCAATAATAACTGTAATTGGAGCATATAAACTTTTTACAGAAATATTTGTCATTACTAGAGGAGGTCCATATGATTCAACCCATGTATTAGGTACATTTATGTATAAAACTGCCTTTTTCTACGATAAAATGGGTTATGCTGCTGCAATTGCAGGAATTATTTTTGCAATTACATTTACAACCTCTGTTATTCAAATATATATTTCTAATAGAGGAGAAAACTAAAGGACTGGAGGGTTAAAATGAGCTATGCAAGTAAAACACAGAAAAATTATTTATTTAAAAGGATTTTAATTATTTTAATTTTGATATTTTTTGCATCTCTGGTCTTATACCCTATGTTCTGGGTTGTAAGCAGTTCATTAAAGACAAATAATGAATTCCTTTCAGATCCTTTGGGGTTGCCAGACAAATTAATGTTTCAAAACTATTCCGAAGCCTGGGCACAAGGTCTTTCAAAATACTTTATTAACAGTATCTTTATAAATATTGTCTCAGTTATTATAACTGTTAGTATTGGTTCAGCATGCGCTTATGGACTTGCAAGATTTAATTTCAAAGGAAAAACTTTCATATTCTATGGAATATTGGCAGGTTTATTACTTTCACCTCAAGTAGCAGTGCTGCCATTATATAAATTACTTGTGACTTTTAATCTATATGATACCTACTGGGCATTGATTTTACCATATGTAGGATTTAGATTGCCATTTGCAATTTTTTTAATGCGGTCATATTTTCTTTCAATACCTAAAGAAATTGAAGAATCAGCATATATTGATGGTTGTAACTCATTTATGACTTTTATTAAAATAATTCTACCTATTAGTAAACCAATTATTGCTTCTGCTGCAATTGTAACATCAAGATTTTTCTGGAATGAATTTTTATTTGCTTTAATCTTTATCGAAAGTAAATCTAAATATACAATCCCAATAGGGTTATCAAATTTTCGAGATACTTTAACTACAAACTATACTGCCATGTTGGCAGGTATTACAATAGCTGCATTACCTATGATAATACTCTTTATAATAATGCAGAAGCAATTTATTAAAGGCTTAACTGCTGGAAGTGTCAAAGGTTAATTTTTAAAAAAAATAGGAGTGATAAAAAATGGATAAGGAAAAAATTGAAATTTACCAGAAAATGATTAAAAAAGGAATAAACCAGAGAAAAGAAATTGAAAAGACTGTAGCAGAAATATTTGAAAAAGAAATAAAAAATATATTTTTAGTGGGTTGTGGTGGCTCACTAGCAGTTATGAATCCTCTTAAGTATATCCTGGAGACTAACTCATCTTTACCAGTATATGTTTATAATTCAAGTGAATTTTTGTCTATCAAGCCTATAAACTTTACAAAAAATTCATTAGTAATTACTTCATCTTACAGTGGAACAACTAAAGAAACTGTTGATTCAGCAAAATTTGCTAAAGAAGTGGGGGCAGTAACTATTGGTTTTACTGGTGAAGCAGATTCACCTTTAGGTAAAACAGTAGATTATTGTTTTGATAATAAAGCTGATGAAGGTGTTACAGATTCTAAAATGGTTATGCTTTATCAAATTATCTTTAATATTATTAAACATAATGACAACTATGCATATTATGATGAAATGATGGAAGCAATGGATAAATTACCCGAATTATTAGTTGACGTAAAATATAAAGTAGAAAAAAGAGCAGAAGAGTTTGCTGAAAATTATCAGAATGCGGAATTTTTTATGGTTTTAGGTGCTGGACCACTTTGGGGTATGGCATATACTTATGCAACCTGTATATTAGAAGAAATGCAGTGGATACATGCACAACCAGTTCATTCTGGCGAATACTTCCACGGTGCTTTTGAAATAGTAAGAGAAGATACTAAAATAATTTTATTTAAGGGTGAAGATAGAACAAGAAATCTAGCTAAAAGAGCAGAAGATTTCTCTAAAAAATATTCAGATCATGTTATTATAATAGATTCAAAAGAATTCGAATTACCAGGAATTCCTGAGAAATTTAGAGGCTATTTTTCACCATTATTTATCTCATCTATAATGGATGTATATTCTAAAAAATTAGCAGATAAAAGAAACCATCCTCTTGAAACTAGAAAATATATGGGTAAAATAGACTATTAATTGAATCTAGCAGCATTATCCCTATTAAAGATAATGCTGCCCCCCCTTTTTTTAAAAAAATGATTAGTTAATCAAAAAAATATATAGATTAAATATTTACTAAACATGGATAAAGGTATATAATTATATATGAATTTAAGCAGTATTGTTTTTAAAATAATACTGCTTATATTATATTTATAAAGGATAATTCATATGGAAAATAAAACTTATAAAAAAAATTACATATATTTGATAACCGAGGGAATCCTATTTGATGTAGGGTTTATCTTTTTTGACCCTACAACAATTTTACCTTTATTGGTTGAAAGACTTACCGGTTCTGCATTTTTAGTAGGACTTTTAACAATGGTTAAGTACTTAGGTGCAGGCGTTTTTTCTTTATTAGCTGGAAACTGGAATCGGAATGTTAAATACAAAAAAAAGTTTTTAATTAAATATAGTGCATTATCAAGGCTTCCAATCTGGTTTTTAGGTTTATATCTTATATATTTTGAAAATGATAATGTAATTTTAGTTGGACTTTTTATAATCTTAATACAGACCTTGTTTTGGTCTGGTGATGGAGCATTATCAACAGCCTGGATAGATATCGTTGGAAAAACTATTAACCCTTATCAAAGAGGTAAATTTTTTTCAACTAGACAGATTCTTTCTGGCTTTATTGCAATCTTTGCAGGTTTTGTAATTAAATATATTTTATCTTTACAAACTTTATCTTTTCCGGCAAACTATGGTGTGATTATAACTATAGCTGCGTTTTTATATACCTTATCAGTTTTAATGTTTATAAATATTGAGGAACCCCCCAGTGAAATCAAGGATAAAGAAAGTCTTAAAGACTTGTTTAAAAATTTATCATTTTATTTTAAAAATAATCCAGCATTTACTAAATCAATGCTTGTCTTAAACTTCAGTATGTTAAGTTCAATCAGTCTTCCTTTTTATATTATCTATGCAAAAACAAATTTTAACATAGCAGACAGTACAGTGGGGATATTTATTATAGTACAAACTGTTGGTAAAATAGTTGGTGGTCTTGTATATGGATATATTGGAGATAACTATGGTCATCATATCTCAACTATTATCTACAGTGTAGTTGCAGCTCTTGCACCTATTATTGCTATCTTTTCCGGCTTCTTTTTTGTAGATTATATTGTAATCACTTATTCATTTTTATTTTTTATGTTAGGCTTTTTCATTAATGGCTGGCCAATATTTTTCAACTACATGATAGATACTGTAAAAGATGAAGATAGAACCCTTTATGCTGGACTAATCAATGTAGTTAAAATACCTGCTTCCTTAGCACCATTTGCAGGGGGTATTATCATAAGTTTTATAGGTTATTTGCCATTATTTATTACTGCTTTAATTTTTGCTGTAATCAGTTTGATTTTTTCTTTTAGACTACCTGATGCAAGAGAGGCTCAAGTATAAAAGAAATACAAGGAAATTATTATGATTTATTGAATTATAGTTTATAGCAGATAATATTACACACAACAGGAGAGACAAATATGGATAAAAAGAAAAATATAATAATGCTCTTACTCGTATGGCTTATTGGAATACCAGCAGCAGTTTTTTCATATCTGTTCTTTTTTATTATTGATAAACTTTCTATTAATATAATTAATTATTTTAGGAGCTCTTTTTTAATAATTCTTATTCCAGCCTTAGGTGGTTTAGCTGTTGGAATATTATTAAAGTATGGAAGACTTACCGCTAGAGGACATGGAGTACCATTACTTCTTTCAACAATTAAATCAAAAGAAACAGGTTTAACAAAAAGTGATTTAAGGTCAGAGTTTTTTGCAACCAGTTTTACAGTGATTTCAGGTGGATCAGTAGGGATAGTTGGACCCATAATTGAACTTACAACTGGTATAACAGATCTTTTAGGTAGATTTTTTAAATTTGATTTAAAAAATTATCAAACATTAATCGGTTCTGGAGCAGCAGCCAGTTTTTCTGCAGTTTTTAATGCTCCTATTGCAGCTGTTGTTTTTTCATTGGAAGTAATAAATAAAAACTGGTCATTAAAAAATTTATTTTATACTATAATAGCAAGTTTTTCCGGTTTCTATTTTAAAAGTCTGATTTTACCTAATAAAAATTATTTGTTTGATATTTCTATTAATATAGAGAGCTTTGGAACAAAACAGTACATTTTTTTAATTGGATTTGCTATATTTATATCTTTTATTGGTTGGATTTTTATAAATCTCTTACTTTTTAATGAATCTATATTTAGTAAAATAGAAATCCCTTTACATTTTAAGCCCATGTTAGGTGGTCTAACTGTAGGTGTTATTGGATATTTTTTAATTGATGTCATGGGTACAAGCAGTACATTAATTTCATCAATACAAGATTATAAAGCAAGTTTAACATTTATAGCACTACTTTTAATATTTAAAATAATAGCAACAAGTTTTTCCATCGGTTCAGGAGGATCGGGGGGATTGTTTGCTCCAATGATTCTAATTGGACTGCTTTCCGGCTTATTAGCAGGTAATATCGGATTAGAGTTATTACCGGGATATGCGATCAGCCCTGTATTTTTAGCACTTTGTGGAATTACAGGAATTTTTGGTGGTTTAATTAAAGCTCCAGTTACAAGTGTAATACTTATTTTAGAGTTGTTTTACTTACCGAATTTAGTTATACCATTAATATTAACAGCCTTTATACCCTATATAATACTGAACTTACTTAAAGTTAGAAGTATCTATAATCCAGAGGTGTTTAATAAAGAACTGTAATATTTTTACAGTAATTGACAACACGGCTTTTTATGGTATAATTGAATTAATAAAATATTAAATTAACAAATAAGGAAGGGGAGATGTTAATGCAAAAATATCAATGTACTGTATGTATGTATATTTATGATCCAGAAAAAGGTGACGATACTCAAGGTATTGAACCAGGCACTTCTTTTGAAGATTTACCTGCTGACTGGACCTGCCCTGATTGTGGAGTAGGTAAAGACCTATTTGAACCTTATGAATAAACAGAATTTATAAAAGTAATTAAACCGGGTAAATTCCCGGTTTTTACTTTTATTTGCTAATATAGTATAATATATCTTGAGGTGCTAGTTTATAAGGAGTTGTTTGCCTTGCTTAAAAAAATTATTAACTTAAACATAGAAGATATGTCTACATCACAAATATTAGTAACCGGTTATTTTATTATTATAATAACTGGTACTTTACTTTTAATGTTACCTGGAGCAACTACTCAAAATGGTAGTATGAACTTTATTAATGCTCTTTTTACTGCAACTTCAGCAACATGTGTGACAGGATTAATAGTTGTTAATACTGCATCTGCCTTTACTGTTTTTGGACAAATAGTTATTATGATTTTAATACAGGTCGGTGGATTAGGTATAATGACAATGTCAACACTTGTTGCCTTTATTATCGGTAAAAAGATAACTTTAAAAGAAAGATTAATTATTCAAGAAGACTTAAATCAGTTTAAAATATCTGGTTTAGTAAGACTTATAAGATATGTTATTGGTTTTACATTCCTTTTTGAAGGAGTCGGGGCATTAATAATGTTTATAAGATTATTAAAGGACTATGATGGATTAAGGGCAATGTATCTAGCAGTCTTCCATGCTGTTTCTGCCTTTAACAATGCTGGTTTTGATCTATTCGGTAACTCCTTAGAAAGCTTTACTGGAGATATTACAATTAACTTTGTAGTAATGATATTAATAATTATCGGTGGTATTGGTTTTGGTGTAATAACAGAAATCTTTAACTTTAATAAATTTAAACATTTCAGTTTGCAGTCTAAAATTGTAATTACAATTTCTATAGTGTTAATTATTTTTGGTATGATAGTTATTTTCGGTTTTGAATATACTAACCCTGATACAATGGGGAATTTAAAGTTCGGTGATAAGGTACTTTCATCCTTGTTTTTATCAGTAACACCAAGAACAGCAGGATTTAATACTGTACCAACCGGTTCATTAAGAACTTCAACTTTGTTTTTCATAATTATTTTAATGTTTATCGGTGCTTCACCTGGATCGACAGGTGGAGGTATTAAAACAACAACATTTGGAGTAATGGGTGTTACCTTATGGAATTTGGTTATCGGTAAAAAAGATATGGAAATATTTAATCGACAACTTGAAAAGGAAGTTATCTATAAAGCAATTGCGATAACGATGATATCTTCTTTTCTAATTGTATTAGTAACAACCATATTAACTATTACTGAATCTGGAACATTTTTAGATATATTATTTGAAACAGTTTCTGCATTTGGTACTGTAGGGCTTTCAACAGGTGTAACTCCTACACTCTCTAAAATAGGTAGAGTACTAATAACATTTACAATGTTTGCGGGTAGAGTTGGACCTTTAACATTTGCAGTGGCCTTTGCTGAAAAACAAAGAAAAGGAATTTATCATTATCCAACTGAAGATGTTATGGTTGGTTAATGATCTGTTTAATTAGGAGGTAATAAAAAGATGAAGCAATTTATTGTAGTTGGACTAGGTAGATTTGGTTCAAGTGTTGCAAAAACACTTGCTGAAAATGGCCATGATGTATTAGCTATTGATGAAGATAATCAAAAAATACAGGATATTTCTAACTCTGTTACACATGCAGTAGAAGCTGATGCAACAGATGAAGAGGCCTTAAAAACATTAGGTGTTAGAAACTTTGATGTTGCAATTGTAAGTATCGGAGATAATCTACACGCTAATATATTGTGTACTTTAATTCTAAAAGAACTTGGTGTACCATATGTCATAGTTAAAGCACAGGACAACTTGCACGGGAAAGTTCTTACCAAAGTAGGGGCAGACCGAGTTGTTTATCCTGAAAGAGATATGGGAGAAAGAATTGCACATAATTTGATTTCTTCAAATGTATTAGACTACTTAGAATTTGCTCCTGACTACAGTGTTGTTGAAATTATGGCTTCTGACAACATGGTAGGAAGATCATTAGGTGAACTTGAATTTAGAAGTCAGTTTGATGTCAATGTGATGGCAATTAAAAGAGGACAACATCTAAATATGTCGCCTGGTGCCAATGATAAAATATTAGAAAGCGATACATTAATAGTTATGGGTAAAAATGAAAATTTAGATAAAGTAAGAGACTTTTAAAACCAGAATCTTCTGGTTTTTCTTTTTATAAATAGTAATTATAAGTATATTAAAATGAGGGGATATAATATGAACTTAGAAAAGGAAATATTTAGGTATGATTATCAAAAAGTATTAGATTCTCTTGACGTAAATAAAAATAATGGATTGAGTCAAAGTGAAGCTGAAAAAAGATTAAAAGAATATGGTCCCAACTCTCTAAGACAAAAATCGCAAATTTCTCCATTCAAAATATTTGCTGATCAATTTAAAAACATATTAGTTATTCTTTTATTAATAGCATCCGGTTTTTCCTTTTTTATCGGTGACACTGTAGAAGCTATTGCAATCGGTGCTGTTATAATTTTAAATGCCTTATTTGGTTTTGTGACGGAGTACAGAGCTGAAAAGTCTGTAGAAGAGCTTAAAAAGATGATTACAACTGATACTAAAGTACTTAGAGATGGCGAAGTTAAAAATATTAAATCAAAAGATCTTGTAGTTGGTGATATAGTAATAATTGAAGAAGGGGATAGAATAACTGCTGATGGAAGATTGATTGAAGCAGATAACTTAGCCTGTGATGAATCTGCCTTAACAGGTGAGTCAGAACCGGTTAGTAAACATATAGGTAAAATTGAAAAAGAAGATGTTCCTCTAGCAGAAACTAAAAACATGGTCTATATGGGAACTGCAGTTACAAGAGGAAACGGAGAATTAGTTGTAACTGGTACCGGACAAAAGACTGAAATGGGTAAAATAAGTGATCTTTTAAATGAAACAGTTGATGAAGAGACTCCTCTTGAAGAAAAACTAGACCAACTAGGCAAATCATTAATTGTAATTACTCTTATTATTACTGCAATCATTGCTTTAGTAGGTATAATATCTGGAAGAGATATTGTTGATATGGTAAAAACCGGTATTGCACTTGCAATCGCCGCAGTACCTGAAGGTTTACCTGCTGTAGCCACAATTACTTTAGCTATTGGTATGAGAGTAATGGCACGACATAATGCCTTAGTAAAAAGCTTACCTGCTGTTGAAACTTTAGGTTCAACAACTGTAATCTGTACTGATAAAACAGGAACGTTAACAGAAAATCAAATGACAGTTAACGAAATTTACTTATATGATAGAGATATTGAAGTCACAGGTACAGGATATAAACCAGAAGGAATCTTTAAAGAGAATGACAAAGAAATTGATCTTAAAAATGATGATCTTTTAAATCTATTTTTAAAAGCTGGAACTTTAAGCAGTAATGCCTCGATTAATAAAAAGGATGATCTCTGGGAAGTTGTTGGTGATCCAACCGAAGGTGCTTTAGTTACAGCTGCAATGAAAGCAAATATTTCTAAAAAAGAATTAAAGAAAAATAATTTAAAAAGAACTGGTGAAATTCCATTTAGTTCAGAAAATAAGTTTATGGTTGTATCATATAGTGAAAATGAAAATGAGTTTACTTATCTAAAAGGAGCTCCGGGTGTTGTATTAAAAAAATGTGACAAAGTTATACTAAAAGATAATGAAGTTACTGAACTAACTGCAGACATAAAAGAAAAACTTTCAAATACTAACCATGAAATGGCTTCTAAAGGACTAAGAGTATTGGGAGTTGCTTATAAAGAAAAGAATAACGATAAATTAGAAGATGATATTGAACAAGATTTAATCTTTCTTGGCTTTGCTGGTATCATGGATCCACCAAGGGCAGATGTTAAAGAATCTATACTTACTGCTCAAAAAGCAGGTATTAGAACCATAATGATAACAGGAGATCAAAGTGATACAGCTTATGCAATTGCTAAAAAAGTTGGGATAAGCCAAGATGATCAAAAACCAATTACTGGTTCAATGTTGGCAAAACTTTCAATTTCAGAGTTAAAAGAAAAGATCCGGACGAACTCAGTTTTCGCCCGGGTATCACCCAAGGATAAATTAGATATTATAGATGCTTTAAATGCCAACAATGAAATCACAGCAATGACTGGTGATGGTGTCAATGATGCTCCTGCCTTAAAGAAAGCCGATATTGGAGTAGCTATGGGGCAGAGAGGAACCGCAGTTGCTAAAGAAGCTTCTGATATGGTTTTATTAGATGACCGCTTTGGTACTATTGTTGAAGCTGTAAAACAGGGAAGAGTTATCTTTGATAACATTCAAAAGTTCATTCATTATCTTTTTTCCTGTAATTTAAGTGAAATTCTGTTTCTCTTTTTAGGTATTATATTACAGTTACCAACACCATTATTAGCATTACAAATTCTTTGGTTAAATCTTGTAACAGATGTTTTCCCTGCCTTAGTTATGGCCTGGGAACAACCAGAAGAAGGTATTATGGATAAACCACCAAGAGATCCAGCTAAGGCAATAATGACAAATAAGTTCAAAATAAAAATCGGATTACAGGGTCTAGTTATTACTTTTGGACCACTATTAGCATATATGTATGCTTTAAATAATTTTAATACATTAGAAAGCAGAACTATTGGATTTATGACTATAGCCTTTGTCCAGTTATTCCATGTGTTTAATGTTAGAAGAGAAAATGGTCTAGGATTTGATAGAACATTACTTCAAAATAAATACCTTTGGGGTGCAATAGTGTTAACGATCGGATTACAACTGTTAGCTGTATATACTCCGTTTTTACAAAATATTATTCATACTGTAGCACTACAACCTAAAATGTGGTATATAGTACTAATTGGTTCAATAGTTCCAGTTGCAGCACTTCAGTTATATTCATATGTAAAAAACTATTTACTCTAAAAATTAATTTATATATTGAAACAAACAAAGCCTTCTGGGTCTATAAAAGATCTGGAAGGTTTTTTTTATTTATTTTATAAATATATTTTTTCATACTTGCAGGAATTATCAGATTAAAACTCAATTATAAATATTAATTGTACAATAATAAATGTTTTTAAAAATCTATATAATTTTTTACTTGTTGTACGAAAAAAATAAGAACAGGAGAAAACTAATGATTTTAAAAATATTAAAAAAAGACCTAATGCGGAAAAAAATAATAACCGCTGCAGTTTTTATATTCATAATGCTTTCATCCATGTTGATGGCAAGTGGAAGCAATATGATTATTAACTTATTAAATTCAATTGATTACTTATTTGAAACTTCTTCTGCTCCTCATTTTACACAATCACATACTGGAGAATTTGATCAAAATCTCATCGATGAATGGAGTTTGGAAAATGAGCTTATAGAAAAACGACAAACCGTTGAGATGATTAATATTTCCGGTTCTAATTTATATCTCAATAGTGAACTGCCAGAAGATTACAGTTTTATGGATAACGGTTTTGTAAAACAAAACAAAGAATTTGATTTTCTTTTAAACTTAAATAATGAAGTAATAAAGGTAGAACAGGGAGAAATTGCAGTTCCAATTCATTATATGCAAAACAAGGATTTACGGCTTGGAGATACTATAGTTATTAAAAAAAACGATAAAGAAATTTCTTTTACTATTACTAATTTTGTAAGAGATGTACTAATGAACCCTGCTATAATAAGTTCTAAAAGATTTGTAGTCAATGAAGCTGATTTTAATACACTTAAAAATAATTTTGGGGATTCAGAATATCTTATTTCTTTTAAGTTAAATGATATTAACGATCTGAAAGAATTTAGAAATCAATACAGTCAATCTAACTTACCACAAAAAGGTCCAACAATAGATATTCAACTACTTAGATTAATGCATAGTTTATCAGATGGTTTAATTGCAGCAGTCATTATTTTAATAAGTATCTTATTATGTATAATTTCACTATTATGTCTTAGATTTGTCATTTTACTAACTTTAGAAGAAGACTATAGAGAGATTGGAGTTATGAAAGCAATTGGTATTCTGCCCGCAAAAATAAGGAATATATATCTATCAAAGTATTTAATCTTAGCAGTAACAGCATCTTTTACAGGTTACCTATTATCGTTATTTGTCAACCATCTCTTTATAGAAAATATTATGCTGTATATTGGAAAAGCACCTTTATCAATTTTTGAATTACTAATACCAGCTGCAGCTTCCTTGTTAATTGCACTAATAGTAATATTATTTTCATTATTGGTCTTAAAAAGATTTAAAAAAGTTTCAGCTGTTGAAGCTATCAGAATGGGTAGTACAGGAGGTATATATTCTAACAATAAAAAATTAGCTCTACACAAAAATAAAAAGATCAATTCAAATATATTTTTAGGTCTAAGGGATGTATTATTAAGGTTTAAAACATATATAATATTATTTTTGGTTTTTGTACTAAGTACCTTTATAATTATCGTTCCTTTAAATTTTCTTAATACCATTCAATCCCCGAAATTTATAAGTTATATGGGGGTAGGTGAAAGTGATCTGATTTTAGATATAAGAAGTTCTAATCAAATGCAAAAACAATTTGAAGAGGTTATAAACTATATTGAGAACGATTCAGATGTTACTAAATTTGCATCATACATTACTGGTAAATATGAAATAGTTAATCAAGAAGGAACAACAGAGAGTCTATTTGTAACTACTGGAAACTTTGATGTATTTCCAATAGATTATGTAAATGGTATAGCACCTTCTGAAAGTAATGAAATGGCTCTTTCTTATTTAAGTGCAAGTGAATTTGAAAAAAGTGTTGGAGATCCTTTAATACTTATTGCTAATGATATAAGACATGAAATGGTGGTTTCGGGTATCTATCAAGATATTACAAATGGAGGAAAAACTGCTAAAGCAAAAATTACACCTGATTATGATAAAGTGGTCTGGTATAATATAAATTTAAATGTAAATACTGATATTCCAAGTAAAGTACAAGAATATAATACAACTTTTGACAATTTAAAAGTCACTGATATTGAAGGATATATTGACCAAACGTTTTCAGTGATTATTGATCAGCTGCAGTTACTAACTGTTACAGCTATTATAATTGCTGTACTAATTACCATTCTTATTACAGTATTATTTTTAAAAATGTTAACAGCTAAAGATATGTCTCAAATTGCTATTATGAAAAGTATAGGTATCTCTTTAAGAGATATTAAAATCCAATATATAACAAGAGCTTTAATCGTTTTAAATCTTGGAATAATTGTTGGTACTGTTTTATCAAACACATTAGGAGAACGCATATTAAGCCTATTACTTTCTGTAATGGGAGCAAAAAATATTCAATTTATCATAAATCCATTAGTTGCATATATTTTAAGTCCACTATTTTTAATCTTAATTGTTACAATAACGACATTACTGAGTATTAATAATATTGAGGATTATAGTATAGAAGATATTAATGTTGAATAAAAAGAGGAGTTTTTAGTTATGAATAATATATTAGAAACCAATAATCTATCTAAAACATATACTGTCAATAATGTAGAAAAAAATATTCTAAAAAATATTGACTTAACAATTAAACAAGGAGAGTTTGTTTCAGTAATGGGTCCTTCAGGCTCTGGTAAGAGCACTTTATTATACAATGTAAGTGGTATGGATAAAATGTCAGATGGTGAAGTGATTTTTGACGGTGAACAGTTAAATAAGTTATCAGAAACAAAGTTGTCAGAGATTAGGTTAAATAAGATGGGGTTTGTTTTTCAACAAAATAATTTATTAAAAAACTTAGGTATTATTGATAATATTGTCTTATCAGCTTATATGGCTAAAAACAAAACAAAAGAAGATATCAATAAAAAGGCAGAAAAGTTAATGAAAAAAACCGGTATAAGTGAATTAGCCCAAAATGATATTACCCAGGTTTCAGGAGGCCAATTGCAAAGAGCGGCTATCTGCAGGGCTCTAATCAATGATCCAGTTATGTTATTTGGAGATGAACCCACTGGTGCGCTTAACTCTAAGGCTGCTTTAAATATTATGGATATTTTACACTCCATAAATGAAGAGGGCACTACTGTAATGTTAGTAACACATGATATTAAGGTAGCTTCTCAATCAGAACGA
>Ga0136558_1000176_pt1 | contig 38289 bp, 32 predicted proteins | sample AntRauTorckE6833_FD_101391 | JGI IMG/M metagenome (GOLD analysis project Ga0136558, IMG submission 101391) | Saline lake microbial communities from Rauer Islands, Antarctica - Metagenome Torckler E6 #833 | ecosystem: Environmental > Aquatic > Non-marine Saline and Alkaline > Saline | place...
ATTACTTCACTTTAATTCAAAAGAAAAAAGACAATATTTCAAATGAAATATCATCTTTATATTCTATTCTTAAATATCAAAGACCCCTATCCTTGACATTCAACCTTTTAATAATGTCTAGTCCATAATTATATTATGATAAAAGGTTCTATAACCTTCTTAGGGGTTGCTAATAAAAGGATGTTTATAATATAAAGAACTTAAATTCACTCATTTTTTATCCTTTTTATCAGTTTTAAAATATATGACAATTTCTGTGCCTAAACCAATTTCACTATGGATATCTATTTTGTATCCCAAACGGTCAATGATTTCGAAAACAATTTGCAAGCCCATGCCCGATCCCTTTTGATGTAGTTTAAAGGCTTTTTCAGAACGGTAAGGTCCTTTTTTAATTAATTCAATAGTATCTTTGTCCATACCAATACCCGTATCTTTAAACTTTAAGAAATCTCTGTCTTTATTCAGTTCTATATGAATAGACTCTTCATGATTGGTATAATAAAAAGAATTAAACAATAAGTTTTCTATAATTCTCGAGATATCTACATAAGAGATATCAAGTGTATAATCATCCAATGTCTGTCTCACTATAATATTTTTTGTTTTAAAGACTTCTTTTAGTCTTTTGGTGATGCTTTCAATAATGGGTTTAATGTTATGTTTGGTCGATGTGAAATCAGGGTTTTGTGTCATAAACTTGGGAATCATTTTTTCGATTTCTTCTACTTCTTGAACCATATCTTTATTAATGGCATCATTAAATTCTAATTTATCTAATTGAATGCCTTCTAGATAAGCTTTAATCACTGTTAATGGTGTTTTAATATCATGTGCCAATATTCTAACATATTCTTTTTGATAAGCCCGAATTCTTTTTTCACTTTCAATTAACTCTAGCATCCTGCCACTGATTAATTGTAAGTCAGTGAAATTAAAATCTTCAGATTTCTTACCCAGTATTTCAAAGTCTTTTTCTAGTAAATGATAAGCATTATTTATATACCCATATAGTAAACGCAAAAAGACTAAAAATAGAATGATTGAAAATCCATTTAAGATTAATAAACCATATGATATTTCTTTGCCTAATATTGAGTTTTGATCATCATAGATAACTCGACCAATTAGATTACCATCTTCATCATATAAATTAAATGATTCATCCATAAGTGGCTGACTAGGCGTTTCGTATAATAGTTGATTTTCTTCATCATAATAAGCGATCCTAATGCCTTGTGTGTGATAATAATGTTCTGTATATGTAATGGCTATTGATTCATCTTCCATGGTGATTAAGTGTTCCATCATTTCTTGATAAGCACTTAATTCTCTTTCATATTCACGAGTATATTGGTAATTAGAAACACCATATAAAGCGACATTTGATAATAACAATATGGCCGCAAATAATATGACAAAGAATTTTACGGTTTTTTGTTTAAAAAAGCTTTTAAAACTAATCATCTATATCACCTATAAACTGATAACCCACACCATAATGTGTTTTAATATAACTTGGATCTTTTGGTTTATCTTTTAATTTTTTTCTTAAGTTTTTAATGTAAGCATCAATCACTCGGTCATATGCTTGGCTGTCATTGGATAGATAATCAATGATTTGATCTCTTGATAGAATTTGATTGGTGTTGGTTATTAAATACAATAAGACATCATATTCGTACTTGGTTAAGTCAAGTAATTGACCATTTAAGGTCACATCTCTCTTTAAGGGCATGATTTTAAGTTCACCTTGATTAAAACTTAAAAAGGTTGGTTTTTCTTGATGAATTCTTCTTTCAACATTTTTAAGTTTAATCATAACCTCTTCAACAGAAAAAGGCTTGGTAAGATAATCATCCGCCCCAAGCTTTAATACATCTATTCTGTCGTCAGTATCTACTTTAGCGGATATGACGATAATATATACATCAGAAATCTTTCTGACTGCTTTAATCAAGTCTTCGCCTTGCATCTTTGGCAACATCAAATCTGTGATGATGACATCATAGGCTTGATGACCCAATGATTCTAAGGCTGTTTCAACATCATAAGTCTGTGTGACTTGATGGTTTTCACTTCTTGCAAAACTCGCCAGTAACCTATTGATTTTTAAATGGTCTTCTACGATTAATATTTTCATGATTACACCCTCTTACAATCATTATATTACATCTTTTACCTATAGTTAAATTATTGACTTTTTATTCTTCTGTAATAAAAAGAAACGTTGGTTTGTAACCAGCATTTTCTATATTACACATGACCTCTTGATAAGTGTCTTTCTTATCATCATAATATAGAGTAATAATATGATTGGCGTGATCAATGTCATAAAATTCTAAGTCTACTTTTGAGACTTCACGATTAATACGGGAAAAGCATCCACCGCATTTAATCCCATCGACTTTTATTTTAACTTGATAACTCAACTTAACCGCTCCTCAGTGAAACAGGTTTGATTTAAGCTGGTATCAACTAAGAACTGACTATTTAAAGCTTGATAACTCACATGGATTTGATAGTTTTCAAATCTATCTAGATAAAGACCAATAAATCCATCATCACCTGTATTCATAGTTTTCTCTTCTATCAGATTGCCTAATCCATCATAAATTGAAATGAACATATCTTTGTTTGTAAGTTCACCCTGGCACCCTGTTAAAGAATGGGTATAACAATCATGGGTTGAATTAATATAGGGTGCAAATGATATATAGAAAAAATCATTGGGTATATCAAATGAATAAGCTTGACCTTCCAAACTTAAAGCAAGGGTATCTCCGCTGATACTTGCCAGAACTTCTTTTGTATGGTTATCATTTTCTAAGCTATCAATTAATTCCACAATGTTTAAATGGCTAAAATTATATGTTTCTAATAGATTGCCTTCTTCTTGTTTGCCAAGTAATTCAGTTCCTAGTAATACCAAAGCAAATACAGCAAATACAATCAATAAGTATTTTGCCACCTTACCAACCGACCTGGTATTCATCATTTTCTAAAATTTCTTCAACCAATTGATCTTTAACACTTTCAATGGTCCCTAGTTTTTCTGCTTGTGTCAATAAAGTAAAATCATACTTACCAATCATCTCAGCATATAATATATCAATTTTTTCTTGATCTTCAAAACTTAAATGATTGTATAAATACTCATAACTCGGTGTTTCATCATAATAACCATGACATCCGCCATATCCATAATTTTCACCATTATAACGGCCCATCATCCCATAACCATGACCTCTCCATGAATCATCATCAGATGTTTCTGTTGTTTCATCACCTGAAAAATGATAATCACTGTAAAGTCCTTGGCCTCTAACAACCATTAAACCAATAAGTAATACTCCGACAAATATAAGTGATCCAAATAATATTTTTTTCATATCTATTCCTTTCTAACTCTTTCTTTTAACGCTTCGTATTCATCAATGGTGATATCACCATTTGATAATCTTCTTTTTAATGTCTTAATCGCTGTATCTTTATCATCCGTTGATTCTTTGTTAATTAAACCAAAGACAAAGACAATGACAATCAACCAAAAGGCACCCATACCTAACATACCAATGGGAAACATCGTCCCACCAAACATATGGTTAGAATAGCCGCCATAATAGCCACCCCATAGTAATGGCGCCATAAATCTAAGTAAGATTCCAATAACAATAAAGATAATTAAAACAATAAATATTCTTTCATACGTTTTTTTCAACCTTATCACTTCCTCAATTGTATTATATAAAACAAATATGAATGAATTATGAATCTACCCTAATTATAATAAAAAAACCATCATTTGATGGTTTTATCTATATATATCAATACTAAATTATCTTGATGTCCAATTCTTAATATACTATTTAAAAAACAAATAGTTGATAATGACAATTCAGCAGGCACAGTGTTTTGATCTTGCATTGCACTACTTTATAAGCCTAAATGTGCTATTTCATTATTAATTTTTCTAAAGCATATAACTATTTTGGTGAGTCGCCAATTATTAAATTGTATTTTTGTATTATTCTTAAGCAAATAATTATTTATATATTTATACAGTCAATCCATAGAAAATTTATTTGGTAATAGTCATTGTCTAAATATTTTCTATATTAAATAAGCTATTATATCGTTTATCCCCTTCTAGTCTTGATATACAATCTTTTAATTCTTGAATGAAATGATAACTTACTATTTTAGAATGACTAGGAGATTTTTTCTCATGAAGTTCTTTTCTATACCTTAAAGCAGTCAAATTATATTTATCCTTCATCATTTGATTTAAATACTTGTAATCACTAAAACCTGACTCATGACTGATATCGGTCAAACTCTTATCTGTATGTTTAATCAAGCTTAAAGCATGCTCAAATCTTACATTTTGAACAAACTGATAAAATGATACACCTAATGCATCTTTAGTAAAATGAGCAATACGGTATATTGATTATTTTGTGACCTTAGCTATGTCTTCTAATTTAATTTTTTCTTGGAAATGATGATAAACATATTCAACTATTTTATGAACTCTAAACAAGTATTCATCATAATCAATGGTTTTGATATCTAAATAACGTTCTTTTAATAACATATTATATAGTTCATGAACATAAAAATTGAAATATCCATAAATCTTATGTCGAATCAAATCTGTATTTTCTTCAGATAATAAAAGTTTTACAATTTGAACCAATAACATAGGGACTTGTCTATACTTATCCGCCAAATATTCAAAAGAACATACTCTCGGTCGATAAGGGATTTTTTCAAAGTACAAGCTTTTTTTATGTAAGTAATCATTATCAATTCTAAATGCAATAATCACTGAATCACTATCAGATTGGATTTGATGTTCTTGATTCATATAAACCAAAAAGACATGATTAGCACTAACAACATGTTCTTCACCGTTTAAATTTATATATGCATTTCCTTTAAGCACCCAGATGATTTCCATATCTTGATGTGTGCTTTTATCATGATTGACACATTTATAAAAATATGTTTCAAAAGGCATTTTATAAGCACTAAAAACATCTTGACAATTTTTCTCCATCATTTCACCTCTACATAAATTCAATCCCCTTTATTTTATGATAATCTTGCTGAAAAGGCAAATATGATTAAATAAATATGATAATCTTGCTATTTAAATCGTTAATTAGACATAGCATAACAAGTGTTATTTTTATATAATATGATTGTTGTTAAAATATCATTATTTAGGAGGAAATTTATGCCAGTTTTGTCGTATATTGTATCAATGGGTGTTTACATGTTATTTCTCTTTCTATTCTTAGAATTCACAAGGGAAAAACAAAAGTTTTATAAGTGGTTTTTTATAGTATCGCTACTATCAATACCTTTATGGTTTATTAATTTAGATTCGTTCTTTAGATGGGCCAAGACTATAAGTGTTTTACTACCAATTTGTTTCGTGTCCTTTGTTAGGATTGCCAATGATGGTAGACATGAAGGATTTCTACCTTCATTAAAGAAGAAATGGCCGTTATGGTTCTTCTACTTTATTGTTGCTTTAAATATTGCAGAAGCAACTTATACAGATATTGAAATGGGTAATATCATGAATGCCATGTGTGGTGTGATATTGATTCTAACAATGCCTTTACCAACCAAACACTGGCGAATGGCAAAATATGACGGTAAAAATAATTTCGCTGAATTAATAGCAGATTTACCAATTGCTTGGTGTCTATTGTATGTAACTTGGAATGCAGCCTTTGTTTATGCTGAAAACACAACTTTCTTTGCATCAAGTTTATGTATTCTTTTGGTTATTCAAATATGGATGTTTGTTAAAAAAAGATCAGATTTATGGTTAATGGGTCGAATTTATACATTGGCCATTCATATCTTAATTAGAGCATCCTATGATATCTTTACACCAGTCATGGATTCAACGTCTTGGTTTAACGAAGAAGTTTTATATTATTGGGGTATGGTTAATTTAATCTTACATATCGGATATTTTATATACTGGAACTTTAAATATAGAGGCAAAGATTATACAATGAAATATTCAGCTAAGTACTATGGCTATTAGAAAGGAATTATAATGGATAAAATTAGAGTTATTGAAGTGAAAAAAAGCGTTTATGCCAATAATGATTTAGAGGCTAATGAAAACAGAGACTTGTTAAAGAAACAAAACACCTACATGATGAACTTAATGTCTTCTCCTGGTTCAGGTAAAACAACGATGTTGGTTTCAACCATTGAGCGCTTAAAAGAAAAAATTAAAATTGGAATCGTTGAAGCAGATATTGATAGTGATGTTGATGCTTATTCTATTTCTAAAACTGGTGTTCCAGTGAATCAGTTACATAATGGCGGTATGTGCCATTTAGATGCAGGAATGGTCAGAGAAGGCCTAAGTGATTTAGGCGCGAAAGATTTAGACTTCGTTGTTATAGAAAACATCGGGAATTTAATCTGTCCTGCTGGTTATGATTTAGGTCAAAACCTTAACTGCATGATTTTATCGGTCCCTGAAGGACATGATAAACCATTAAAATATCCTAAGATGTTTACCAAAGTTGATTGTTTAATCATTTCTAAAGTCGATACTGTTTCAGTCTTTGATTTTGATTTTAAAGCGCTAGAAAAATCAGTTAGAAAATTAAACCCAAATATAAAAATATTCCCATTATCTGCAAAGACCGGTGAAGGTATGGATACGTGGTGTGAATATTTGTTGAATAAAATAGAAAGTTGGAAGCAATAATCATGGAAAAAAATGTAAAGTTATTAGAATTTTGTCATAAAGTATCAAAGTTAAAAATGGGATCTAAAAGTGGTTTTTCTTATGATGATCCAAGATATTTATTATTAGAAAAAGTCGTTACAGAAGAAATGGCTGAAGTCGCTTTGGCTTTGGAATATAGAGTCCATATGACTGTGAGTGAAGTCGCCAAACGATGTCAAAAGCCTGTGGATAAAACCAAAGACTTATTATGGGATTTAGCCATGGCTGGTGTCGCAACCATTAAGAAGGAAAATAATCAAGATTATTTCTGGTATGAAACATGGGTGCCTGGTATTTTTGAAATGGTTGTTAATAATAAAGAAAATGTTAGAAAATACCCTCAAATTGCTAGAGCATTTGATGATTATGGTTTACTAAGAAACCCTGTTGGTTATGGCAACATTCCAATTGGTAAGGGGTTAATGAGAGTTATTCCTATCCAATCGGCACTTGATGGAACATCACGTGTTGCTTCTTCTGAAGAAGTTTCAACTTACCTTGAAAGTGCAAGAGTCATCTCTGTATCTGATTGCTCATGTAGAACATCTAGAGAAGAAAACGGAGAAGGTTGTGGACATTTAAAAGAAGACATGTGTATTCAATTAGATGATGCAGCTGAATACTATATCCGTACAGGTAGAGGTCGTGAGATTCAAAAAGAGGAAGCTTATGATATTATTGCAAGAGCTGAGAAAAATGGCTTAATGCATCAAATACCAAATACTGAAGGTGAGGGTCATACCCATGCCATTTGTAATTGCTGCTACTGCTCTTGTTACGCTTTAAGAGCTGCAACAATGTACAATAACCCTGACATGGTAAGGTCTAACTATACAGCAACAATCGACGAAGAAAATTGTGTGGGTTGTGGAGAATGTGTAGATGTTTGCCCAACTGGTGCTATAAAATTGGGCGAAAAACTATGTGCTTCTGTTAAAGAACAAACCATTACACGTATTGATGTTCCATTCAATTCAGAATGGTCATTAGATAAGTTTAATCCTGACTTTAGAATCAATCGTGAAGAATCATTACAATCTGGAACTGTTCCTTGTAAATCAGAATGTCCCGCCCATATCTCAATTCCTGCTTATGTAAAACTAGCGTCACTTGGTAGATATAATGAAGCGCTTGAATTAATCAAAAAAGACAATCCTTTCCCAGCAGTTTGTGGTAGAGTATGTCCAGCCTTATGTGAATCTGCATGTACAAGAGCAAACCTAGATGAAGCTGTTGCCATTGATGATATTAAAAAGTTTATTGCAAAACAAGATTTAGATGCTGATAACCGTTACATTCCAGAAATTAAACATAACTACAGAGACAAACACATTGCCATTATCGGTGGAGGTCCAGCAGGTTTATCTTGTGCTTATTATTTAGCAGTTGAAGGTTATAAAGTCACTGTCTTTGAAAAAGAGAAAACATTAGGTGGTATGTTAAACTTAGGAATCCCAGCATTCCGTCTAGAAAAAGATGTCATTAATGCTGAGATTGATGTTTTAAGGCAAATTGGTGTTGAATTCAAAACCGGTGTTGAAGTTGGTAAAGATATCACTATTCCTGAATTAAGAGAAGGTGGTTATAAAGCATTCTTTATTGCTATTGGTGCTCAAGCAGGGCGTGGCTTAGGTTTAGAACATGAAGATGCAATGAATGTAAAAACTGGTGTTGAATATTTAAGAAATGTTGGTCTTAAACAAGAACCAAAACAAAAAGGTAAAACCATTGTTATTGGCGGTGGAAATGTTGCTATTGATGTCGCAAGAACTACTTTAAGACAAGGCTCAGAGGAAACCACTATGGTATGTTTAGAATCAAGAGATAAAATGCCAGCACTTAAAGATGAAATTCATGAGGCTTTAGAAGAAAACGTTAAAATTGAAAACGGATATGGACCACATCGTTTTATTGTTAAGGACAATAAAGTTGTTGCCGTAGAATTCAAACATTGTCTACAAATATTTGATGAATTTGGAAAGTTTAATCCTAAATTTGATGAAAACAATATATTAACATTAGAAGCTGATCAAGTTATCATCGCCATTGGACAATCTATTGAATGGAATGAGTTATTAAAAGGCACTGAAGTTCAAATTAATTTTAACCAAACCATTAAGGTTGATTCTAAAACATTACAATCAACTGACAAAGATATCTTTGCTGGTGGCGATGTTGCAACTGGGCCAAGATACGCTATCGATGCTATTGCTTTAGGTAAAGAAGGTTCGATATCAATTCATCGTTTTGTTCAACGTGGTCAATCCCTTGTTTTCGGACGTAAAAACCATGCTTACTTCTCTTTAAATAAAGATAAAGTAGACTTAAGTGGTTATGACCATGTATCAAGAGAAAGAACATACACAAAACACATTGATAAACTAGAAGGTTCATTTGAGGATCCAAGAGGAACATTAACTGAGGAACAAGTTAAAAATGAAACCAGTCGTTGTTTAAAATGTGGTATTACCATTGTTGATGAATTTATGTGTGTTGGTTGTGGTGCTTGTACAACCAGATGTAAATTTGATGCTATAAAACTTGTCAAAACAAGAAATGAAACTGGGGTAGATTTCCCTGATCTTAAAAAAGTCGTTATCAAACATGCGTTAAAAAGAAAAGTAAGAATTGCGTTTAGAAACTTTAAATCAAAATTTACGAGAAACAGTAAAAATGCATGAGTTAGGTATCGTCATTCAAATCGTTAAACAATTAGAAAGATATATGGATGAACAAAACATCAAAGAGATTCATACACTTGTTTTACAAGTGGGTGAACTCTCTGGTGTATATCCTAAATATATCGAAGATGTGTATCCAATTGCTGTTGAACATTCCAAATTAGAAAACACTAAACTAAAAATGGAAATTACACCCGGTTTAGGCAAGTGCGATGATTGTGATTTTAACTATAATCTCGTAGAAAATAACAATACTTGTCCCTTATGTGAGTCCAAAACATTTTCCATTATCAGCGGCAAGGAATTTCTTATTAAAGAAATTCATGCACTCTAAAAAAAGCAGATTTCTAGTCATCTAGAAATCTGTTTTATTTTCTTATTATCATATGCCATTTTAAAAACAAACGGCTTAAACGCAAAATAAAGCATCATATACTCAATCCTATGACTGATTATGCTTGGTGTCCCTCTCTTAGCAAATCATTAACTGTTTTTACTGGATTAAATGTTGATAAGGGCACTTCAACAAACACAGTATTCCAATCATGCATAGCTCCGTTCCATAAGCCAGGATGTTCAATGGCTTTGATTTTTTTTCCTTTGTAGTTTTTCTCAGTAACAAAGTATCTATCATTATTGGTATAATCCAATAAATTAAATTTTTCGTTTTTATGGTTTTTCAAAAAGCACACCAAATCCACTGGGTTAAAATATTCAGATTGATTAAATAGTTCTTGATTGTCTTCTTGACTCAAATCAATCTCAGATTTTTCAACGATTTGTAAATCAGTGTAGTCTCCATTATTGACAAGGAACGGTCCACCACCAGGCTCACCTTGGTTTTTAACCATACCACATACTTTTAAAGGTCTATTTAAGAATGTTAAAGCTCTATCTCTTGTAATTTCTCCCATATAAGTAATGTTTAGAGTTTCTTTTAAAAAATCATTCACTTCTTCTAAATCAAATTTATCTGATAACAATCCTTCAATATGCTTATCAATTTGTTGCTTAACTTTTAAGCCTATGGTTGCTAATTTTTTCTTAGAATCAATGGTGTCTTTAACCTTGCTTCTATGACAAACATTATCAATGTTCTTAATAAACACAATATCTGCATCTAAATCATTTAAGTTTTCAATTAATGCTCCATGTCCACCAGGTCTAAATAAAGGTTCACCATCTGATTTAATGATAGGCTCATTATTCATATCAACTGCTAAAGTATTGGTTTCTTCTTTTTGGAATGAATAGGTGATTTCTATATTGTCTTTTCCTTCAATTGCCTTATTGACATAATCATTAAATAAATCTTCATGTTCTCTTGAAATAGTGAAATGTATTCTTACATGATCAGGGTTTAAATATTGTTGACCTTCAAAAATTTGTTCATCAATGGGTGTCGCGAAGAATCCATCATAAGCATGCATTTTTATTAAGGCTTTGGGTAGTTCTCCGTACTTTAATTTATCTTTCAATAAGCAATTAATGATTTCAACTCTATCGCCTAAACGATTTCTATCAAAGTCCGCGCCTTTAATTTCTTCATAAAAAGAGAACGCTTCAAGTTTTTCAAAAAATGTTTTGATAAAATCAGTTTCTTTTTGTTCATTAAGATACACATATAAATCTCTAAACATACGTGTTGCTGCACCACTCGCCGGTACAAACTTAAGACATTTTTTCTTTAGATAATCATTACTAATATTTTCTATATTCGTTAATTCATTTTTTGTAACAGGTGCCACAATATTTAAATATTGTGTGCCTTGTTTAAACTTTCTTATATATTCATTCATAAACCGACCTCCAAACCTTACTTCTATTATAACAAGAACTCGTAGAAATTGTCTATGTTTGAATTATTAAATTAAAAAAAAGAAGGAGAAAAATCTCCTTCATATTACTTAATAATAACTTACTTAATCCTTCTTGCCACGTAAGCAATAATTTCAGGACCTGTATGAACACCAAGAACTGGTGTTAATCTTACTAAGCTTAAGTTTCTAATGTTTAAAGCAGGTTTTAGCTTTTCTGATAGTTCTAAGGCTTGGTCTTCATTATTTCCATAATGGATGATTAAATCAATTTCATCATCTCCATATTCATCAACAAGAATGGTTTTCATTCTTAATAAAGACCTTTTTAAACCAAATGCTTTTGATAGGGTGACATAAACACCTTCATCATTAACGGTAATGACTGGTTTAATATGTAATAAATCACCAATAGTACCTTCTACTTTTCCAATTCTTCCGCCCTCACGCAAGTATTTTAAAGTATTAATGGTGTAGAATGCCATAGAATCTTTAAATCTTAATTCTCTTAATAATGGCAAAATTTTATCAAAGTCAGTATTCTTTTCAATCAATTCCATAGCATACTCAACAATGAAACCTTCTCCGCCACCTAATGTTTTTGTATCAAAGTGTAGTACTTCTAAACCTTTAACTTCTTCTAAAGCCAACCTAAAGGAATTATATGTACCACTTAAGCCTGATGAAATATTTATCACGATTAAGTGTGTGTATCCTTCTTTTTTTATGTTTGTTAATGTTTCATTTAAATCCACTAATGCAGGTAGTGACGTTTTTACTTCATGGTCATCTAATTTTTTATATACATCTGATGCACTAATCTCCAATTGATCCCTAAATTCTTTACCATCAACAACAATCATTAAAGGTATAACAAATAGGTTTTTATGTTTCTTAATATATGCTTCACTTAAGTTTGCTGCTGAGTCTGTTATAACTGCTATTTTCATATTAATTCTCTCCTTATTCTAATTACTCTATCACACATAGTAGTTTAGCAATTTAAAATATAAAAGTCAAGCATAATGATGAATGCATATTCATTATTGACATTAAATATCAGATATTTATTTAAAAGAATATAATATATTTTTTCTTATCTTATATATATTAAGAAAAGAGAGATTAAATAATCTCCCTTTTGCTTCTTGTTTTCAATAAATATTTAGTTAATTGGTCTAACTCTCACTATTTCGTATTCAGTATAAACTGTGTCAATTGTTATGGTTCCATCTTCAGCAATTCTACCGGTAATTTCTTGAATAAAGTTATCCACAGCTTCAAAGTATATTGATCCATCATAGTCAATAATCAAATTATTAACAGCATTGATTTCTTGATTTTCTGTTAAATTGGTTAAGTTGTAATGATAATAATTTACATCAGATAGTTCAGTGTCTAGTTCGAAGTAATAAATAGCTGTCTCATCATTGTTTATACCAACATACCCATCACCTATCCTGCATATTTCTTGCATATAAGGTAAATTTGTATAAGCTGCAAGATAACTATCTTCTATTTCATCATAAGTTAAAATATAATTTTTTTCACCGGCAACCCATGACGGACTCTTAATATAGAACATATTTTCATCTAGCATTGTAAAATTTTCCATGTAGTTGAAAATATAATATGTTTCAACCCTTCTCGTACGATAAACAATATCCATTAATTGATATATCACACTAAAATCATCACTATAAGGCATTTCTTCGCCATATTCAAACTTGTATAGTAAGTGATTAATATAATCACCATTAAATATGATTTCATCTCCGTTTTCATCAAGAACAGTGTAATCTAATGTTGTGTAGACACATCCATCTTTATATTGACAAATTCGGTAGTCTATTGTTTCAAATGGTGATGCAGTAGAGGCATCTAGAACAACCATATCTATAAGTTTATCACCTTCACTAAATTTCATCGGTAAGTTTGCCACATGAGATCTATCTCCCGAAGCATTTTCAAAATAAACAACAACCTCTTTTGTACATGATGCTTCTTGACATAATAATGGTTCATAGGATCCTTCACTTTTATAATAAGTTTCCACGTCATCTAAAGTTAATGTCGCTTTATATGGTAATTTATCTCCATATTGACTCCACATATCACGAGAAAATTCATATAATAAGTTGCCATCACTATCATTGATAATAAATACAACATCTTCAGTATAGCACCCATTTATATCTGAACAAGCTTGTCTAACATATGTTTTTTCCATGACATCAGTACGATCTGTTTCTGCAAATTGTATATTAGAATACATTTGATCACCATAGTCATATTGAACACCAAAGCCAATATCATCAACTTGCAAATGATACCATTCCCAACAACCATCGTTATTTGAGCAAACACTACCTTCGGTTAATGTTGAATTTACTGACATTCTAAATTCTATAACAAGTGGTATAGTTTCTCCTAGTAAGTATGTCATACTACGATGTTCACTGGCAAATAAATCACCATCTAAATCATAAACATCTATTTTAACATTCGTTTGACATTGACTAAACTCACAAAGTCCGCCATACTCAGTTTTAGAATATTCATATTGAATATTATTCTCTTCTTTTATTACAAAACGATCAATTAACTGTTCACCAGCATTGACAATTAATTGTTTATCTAAGGAATAGTTATTGTCTCCAATAGAAACATATAATGCTATATTATTTTGACAACCTAAATCATCATTATCACAAACGATTGGTGTTTCTACATATTCATCTTGATAATAGGTTGTTGAATCATCAAAAAGCTGATAAGACATATGAAATGGTGGTGGTGTGTCGCCAGGATAGTAATTTATAGTTCTATAACCATCCCAAATATATTCTTCACCGACATAAAAACTATAAATAATGTCTGCAGGACAACCATTTTCATCAGTACATAATGGACGACTTGAATCTAAATCTCCAATAGAAACAATTTTTAATTTCGCGTTATCAATAAATTTATCGCCTATACCTATTTGAATATCGAGATAGTAATTATATGGATTATCATTTATTGGGTTATTGTCTCTATCATATATTTTAGCTGAAAAACCATAATAATTTACTTCCATCATATTTACTTCTTCTTTTTCACCTAGTTCAATATAATGTTTTGTTAAAGTCGCATCAGGATTTAAACTGTAAATCGCTGTAGTACTATATCCTAGAGACTCAACATATTCCGTTTGTCTATCGACCAAGAATAGTTCATCGTTAGGAAAAATTCTGATTTCGAAATTATCACTATCAGGAATTGTCTTAAGTCCTATTTCTGGTGAATAAGCCTTAATATTTGCTTGATCACCATAATTTTTATATAGGATAATGTTTGTATTAGGATCAAGAATTAAATCACCTTGTAAAAATCCTGCCTTGGTGATATTCATAATTTCTTCAAGAACTAATTCGTTAGTTTCTGCATCAAATGAAAGTCTCAAGATATATCTTTCATTGCTATCAGATACATCATTATATTTATCATCTGTATAGTAAATCAAATCTCCACTTTCAGCAAAACCATAGTTGATGCTGTAGTTACTCATTCTATAGAAATTCCAATTGAAGTAATTTTCCATAACCCGTTCAACAAATCGTCTTGATAACTCATATAACGGACCTTGTTGAATCTCTGCTCGATAATTTGTTTTAGTGATTTCAGTTTCTACGACTACAGATATCTCAACTTCAAAATCTGTTTGATAGATAACTTGACCAAACTCATCTAAAACAGCTACTTCTTCAGTGTAGTATACAGGTTCGCCAAATTCATCTAATACAGGTTCAGTCACTTCATCATATATTGGTTGGTCAAATTCATCTAATATAGGTTCACCAAATTCATCAGTCACTAAAACTAAGAAAGTTTCAGTTAGAGGAAACTCTTGTAATTCAGTCACAATTGGCCCATCTTCAAAGATAATTTCTTCGCCAAATTCATCCAAAATGATTTCATCTATCATTTCATAAGTTGGTTCACCAAATTCATCAAGAATAGGTTCTCCAAACTCATCATAAAGATAGTTCATAACCTCTTGAGTAACTGGTTCATTAACATTCGCAGTTGTAAAAATAGTTTGGTTATCATATTGAGTTTCTATCCATGTTTCTTCCACAAAATTAACATCCGATGTTGGAAATAGTTTTCCCGATTCATTATGTATTAAGTAGATACCCCCACTATAGAGCGAATCATAAACTCTTTGATCAAAGTTTCTTTGATCATCTTCGTAACCAAAATCAACTTCAAAAATAATGACAGTATAATCACCAAAAACTTCTAAAGCCAATGGATTCGAGTTGATATTCACTGTATATCCAGTTGAATCAGTAAAACTGACTTCTTCAAAAAAACCATCTTCTTTAAGTTTAACAATGATATTGTTTGTCACCTCGTCTTCTAAAGTCATTGATACATTCATTAAACTAGATCGTCTTTCTTGATTTAAGTCTCTTTGATTGATATAAATTTCCCTAGGAACAACAGCCAAGCCAGTTGAACCACTTAAATCCGCAATCAAATCATCCATTAATTCAATCCCGTTTTCATAGTTAACATTTATTTCAGTTTCAGTCACAACTATTTGCGGCGATAAAATATCTTCCATATAAATACATTCGCCGCCAACCATAATGGCGTTATCGGATTCATTGCATCCCTCATTGTTTCCAACAAATATTTTATCTTCAAAAGTGACTTCTTCAGTTATGTCAGTTCCGTTTGGTAATTTGGTTGTCAGATTATCAGTCGTTAATTCTCCTGTAGGTATATTTGTAGGATTAATTGTTGTTAACCCCAAATCATTACATCCAAGTAATGTGATTCCTAACAATAACATTAATAAAAACAATCCAAACTTTTTCATTCCTTTCTCCCTCAAAAATTATTTATAAATTTCACACCAATCAATAAAACCTAAATTTGAAAATTTAGGAGTTGTAAGTACATCGCCGACAAGTAAAAAAAGTTTGATGATGTGATAAATATTCAATTAATATTTGTTACTACTTATATGTATGTTTGAAATTGGATAGACTTTATATACTTTTATCATATTCCCATTGTATAAGTATGTAAAGTCTAAAAATTATTATTATTATAAAATATATTAAAACACAATGAAAAAGTGTGATAATCATTCTAAAAATGCCAAAACATGTTAAAATCATTCGTTTTTTTTCTAATAATTAATGTAATTTAACAAAAAAAACCTCAAAATAATTGAGGTTTCACTAACTTAATTCAAATTTCTTATATAATTTAAGAAAACAATATATATTTTAGGATCAAATTTGTCTTTTTCTTGTTCCATTATTTTTAATGCTTTTTCTTTTGAATAAGCCTTTCGATAAGGACGATTTGAAGTCAATGCTTGATAAACATCTGCGATAGCAATTATTCTTGCGAACAATGGAATATCATGACCTTTTAAACCCTTAGGGTAGCCACCACCATTAAATCGTTCATGATGATATAATATGCCTTCGTTAATCTGATTAAAATTGGTAATACCATCTAGAATACTATAGCCATATTCAGGATGTTTTCTAATTGTAGAATACTCTTCTTTAGCAAGTTTCCCCTTTTTATTTAATATTTCCAAAGGAATAAAAACCTTTCCAATATCATGTAGTTGTGCACTTAACATCAATTCATCGATATTACTTACATTAATTTGCTCACCTATTTCTTTACAAATCTTAGAGACTAAATCACTATGTTCTCTTGTGTATGGATCATTAATTTCATTTGCTTTAGATAATAGTTGTACAATTTCTATATTCTTCTCAGATAATTGTTTGTAGTTTAACTCAATCCTATCCAACATTTCATTCACCTTTTGTCCAATCGCATCATATTCAGAGATGCGGTTTTTATCGATTCTTGGGAACTTATTATTAGACAATTGAATAGAATCCATACTTGACAATAATATCTGACGGTGCTTGGCAGCGATTGAAGTTGCACAAGCATATATAGCTGTAGTTATAACGAACATAAGAAAAACAATTAAAATTGTATTTGCTATTAGATGTTCTCTAATATAATTAGCAAAAGTATATTGCAGTCTAGTTTCAATAATCAGTGTATCATCAATAGAGTCAATATTAATGATAAAATTATGCTTGTCGGCATCCACATCTTTAGCTTGTTCATATATTTGAAAGTTTTCTATTTGCTCGGGTTCAACAATAGAAATTAAGTAATCTAAGTTATTAGCAGATATAGTTTTACCTAAGAGAAAAACACCATTTTTATTAGTGCCATCATCATTGGCCAAAGGCATACCAGAAAAGACATATAATGTTCCATCTATCCATAAGAGCGAGTCTTCTTGAGTGTTTTTATTTAATATATTATTATACAAGTTGGTTTCAGATATTTCACTTATGTCAAAACCAAATGAATCAACAATGGTTTCATCTTCTTTAACCAACAATAAGGCATCTATTTCAAAATCCTCTTCATTTAAATACTCAGTTAAATTTACATCAATCCAATTTGCATCATCTTGATTAACAGCATCATTAGCCAATGTCCAATATGCATGTGCCCTAACTAAAGTACTTAATTCGCTATACATATCGTTTATAAAAAATTCGACAGACTCTTCTTTTGCCGCTTTCTCTACTCCTTCAAACGCCCTTATTCCTCGATCATAAGTAATAAACATCACAGACATGGTAATGGCAAGAGATATTATTGAAACAATCATAGTCACTATAAGCAATTTTTTTAACATAAAAATCCTTCCTGACTCAAAAAATATTTGATTATATCTTTTACAAAATATTTTTCGTTTAATATTTAATTTATCATATATTTGTTGAATCATTAACATGTACTCACCTTATATTTTCAAAAATAAGGGATAACTGAAATATCAGTTATCCTTTTATATTATTTTTTACAAGAAGCCTAACTTCTTGATATGCTTTTAAGTAAACATATAACTTTTGAGTATATGGATTACGTATGGTTATAATGATTGTAAACCAAATAATGGTTAAAGTGATATGTCAACCAACAATATCCGCATACTTGCTTCTTCTGATTAAGTCTTTAATAGAAAATACTCAATAAAACAACATCCTATAATAAGAGTTGTTAAGAAAATTGAATTATTTCAGTTTATAAAAATACATTTTATAAAACCGACATACATTTATATCATAAATATAGGATTTATACCAATGCAAAAAACTGATATGAATATAACAATTACGTATAACAATTTATTAATTTATTTAAAAATTAAAAACTCGTATTTAAAAACACTTCTTTTTAAAACACCAAATAATTTTATCTATACTTCTCGAATATATATTATTAAAAAGCCCAACCAAACAGCAGTGAATATAAACATCTAATTAAGGACATCAACAGGCTATAAAATTAATTATTGAAGGCAGTTATAGTTAATACTATTTACACGAAATCAAGTTTCCTATCAAATATAATTATGTATTATTAGCTATATAATCCTTAATCACCATTTAATGTGAAAACCAATTTTATGATTATCTTGCTAAAGAAAAAAAACCAAATTTTAATTCAAGGTTCTAAGTTTTTTTTACTCTGCAGCAAGCAGAACAGCAACTATAGCAGAACAAAAAAGCCAGCCTTTTCATAGAAATAAATTTAATTTGATAAATTATATTACTAAATTAGCCAAAGATAAATGATTTAGAATCATTAGATACATTTTTTTTACTATTAATCATTAAAATTGATAGTAGTGAAGCAATAGCGTTCTTAAGAATTTCTTTAGAAACCAAGAAAACCACACCTAACATTGTTTATATATTTTTCGTCATTATAGTAAATACAAAAAATGGTGTAAATAGAGTTCTTGATTTTTGTTTGCAAAATTTTTACTTTGAAATTAGTAATTTTTTATTTCACTTTAATTATATTTTTTTAAACAAGAATAATCAATAAACACGTGATTATTTAGCATATTTATAGTATAATATAAGGGAAAAAGGAGTGAATAAATGGACTATTTTTTAGGTATAGATGGTGGGGGCACTAAAACAAAAGTTATCATCATTGATGATAATGATAATATCTTGTTTGAGAACGTTAGCGGACCCTCCTCAATTGATACAGTTGATGCATCAACAACATATAAAAATATCAATAAAGCAATTGAACCTTATATAAGTAAACATCCTAATCTTATTTTCAAAGGTATATTTATTGGATTAGGTGGTATTGTCTTTGATGAAGATTGTCAATCAGTTGAATCACTAGTTTCTAAATTGGAATCAGTCAATAATGAAACTTTTATTATGGCTAGAAATGACATGCATAATGCTTTATACAGCGCAGACAACTTTGATGAAGGCATGACTTTAATATGTGGAACAGGTATGGTTGCTTTTGGGAAAAATGGCAAGGAATCACACAAAGCAGGCGGTTGGGGTTACTTAGAAGGTGAATTAGGTAGCGCTTATCATTTGGGTAGAGAAGCCATTAGACATTGTATAAGAGCTTATGACAATCGTCTAGAGATGAATGATTTTGCTAAAGACACTGCTTCTGCTATTGGTTTAGAGAAAGCAACAGATATTATTAAAGTTACCAATCTCTACCACGACCAAAGAACTAAAACTGCTCAATTAGCGCCACTTGTAACAAAACATGCTAATTTAAATAATGTTTATGCAAAAGAGATATGTGATAAAGCAATCGATGAAATTGCTTTAGCAATTAAAGCTGTATATAAAACATTAGAGTTTAAACAAATACATCTAGTGATTGTAGGTAGTCTAGGCCATGCCAAAGGCTACTTTAGTGATTCGCTTCACAAAGCCATTCAAAGCATTAGTGAAGATATCAAATTTATGGATCCTATTCTTGATCCAGCTTTAGCTGCCGCAAAAGCTGCTAAATACTTTAGTGAGGTGTCAAAATGATTTTTAAACTGCAACCACATTTCAGTGATAAAGTTTGGGGCGGCAATAAAATCCACTCAAACTATGGTTATAATTGTTCAAATCATACAGGCGAGGCCTGGGGGATAAGCGGACATAAAAATGGTGCTTCTATCATCAAAGATGGTCCATTTAAAGGCAAATCACTTCGCGAAATATATCAATCAAATAAGTCCTTGTTTGGTGATTACCCAGCAGATGAGTTTCCAATTCTTGTTAAAGTCATTGATGCCAATGATGATTTAAGCATTCAAGTACATCCAGACAATGCTTATGCTAAAAAATATGAAAACTCTTTAGGTAAAACGGAGTGTTGGTATATTTTAGAAACCGAAGAAAATACTGATATCATCATTGGTCACCTTGCAAAAACAAAAGATGAGTTCCTTAAGTATATGAATGAAAGTAAACTTGAAACTATTTTAAAGAAGTTTTCCATTAAACCTGAAGATGCCTTCAATATTTATGCCGGAACAATTCACGCCATTTGTAAGGGTACTTTTCTATTGGAAATACAACAGTCATCAGATGTTACTTATCGATTATATGATTACAATCGTTTATCTAATGGAAAGTTAAGAGAACTTCATATAGATAAAGCGATGGATGTTATTCCTTTCCCAGACAATGAATTATCGAAAGAAAAACCAACAGAATTCTTTGATTACAATATCATTATCAACCATAAAGAAACACATCTTAAAGCACATCAATATGGAGATTATCTCTTTATCATAGATGGCCAAGGTAAGATCAATGATAAAGCACTTATAATAGGTGACTTTTTAATGGTTACTTCTAATGATGATTATATACTGAGTGGACATTTGAAATACGCTAAGATTCAAATTAATTAAATATATAGTTAAAAAAGAAACAGCTAATTTAGCTGTTTCTTTTTCACTTAAAATAAAATATTTTTATCTGTACAGAAGGAAAGACTTATTGAATATACTCGATGAGTATATTTTTAATAATTTCATACCCTTTTTGGTTTAAATGCAAACCTTCTAAGGTATATTTTGGATTCAAAACACCATTTTTTTCTAAAGCATCATATATAGCAATGTAGTTTACACCTTCAATATGACTCAAAAGATTGTTTAATGCTTGAATGTCTTGATTATTTCTTTTTCCTACAGTTGAAGGATCTATAGAAGGATTGACTGGGTATACACTGATTAAATATATTTCAATTTTAGAGTCAAAATCATTGATATTTTTTACAATGTTTTTGATACGGTTAAAAATTGCTTCTATACCATCATCCAATAGCTCCAAATCATTGGTTCCAATTTGTAAGAATACTTTCTTAGGCTCTAGTTCATTGATAGATACATCTAGTCTTGATAGTACACCCTTAGATGTATCGCCACCAATACCACGGTTATATACTCTATTGTTTGGGAAGTACTCATAGACATTAAAATCTTGAGTAATAGAATCCCCTACAAAGACAATACCACCTTTATCTGCATATTGGTTATAATGCTTAAAAGCATCAACTTTTCCCATTAAACCAGCCGCAAACAATAATTCCATAAAATCTTTTTCACCTTTTTTTATTGCATACTGGTAAATGAAAATATTTACAATTAATAATAAGGCAATCGTTATTATATAGACTGATAAAGGAATCATTTTACTTCACCACCGCTTTAATAACCTTACAACCATTAGGGTCTAAGGATACAAACTTAACCTTGTCTACATTGGCTGGAATATAGAATGTTTCAGCATAATGAACAATGTATGGTTCAAAAGAACCATCAAGAGACTCAATTCTCATCTCTTGTCCATCAACTAAGTTACAAACATTAACGCCTTGTCCAATTTCAATAACAACAGGTTGTTCCTTAAAGGTATAGCGTCTAGTTTCTATAAATTCAGATTCATGTAAACCGGTTATTTCTTCTACATCATTGATCTTGGTTATACTATTAACAAGTTCATTGTTCACAAAATCTGTATCTCTATCATATTGAATGTTTTTAAAGCCATGTTCTAATGATACTGGTCTTGGTAAGCCATCCATTCCTAAACGACCCCAGTCCCATAATTTAAAGGTGAAAATATAAACACATGAACTGATTTCTAATACCATAGAATTTCTTCCACTACAATGGACTGTCCCACCAGGAATTAATAAATGATCATGTTTCTTAATAGGAATATGATTGATATACTTAGAATCATCAAATGCTTGACCACCATTATTGGCATCGATTAAGTCTTTTTTAAATTGTTCTTGATCAATGTCTTTTTTCATACCTAAATAGACAATGGCATCATCTTCAGCATCTAGTATATAATATGATTCATCTTGTGTATAAGTCATACCAAAGGTTTCTTTAATATAGTCTGTCATTGGATGTACTTGTAAACTTAAGTTCCCACCTTGCATGGTATCTAATAAATCAAATCGAATTGGAAAGTGTTTACCAAATTGTTGATAAACTTTTGGACCCATAAATTCATTTGGTCTAAATTGCACTAAATCTTGAGCAGGTAATTCTATAAAACTTTGACCAAAACCAAAGCGTATAGAATTTTCTTCAGGTACACCATCAAAACACCATGCATAATTTGGTTTGTCTGGATCAAGATTACAAACTTCTTTCATCCATTGACCACCCCATACACCTGGGTCAAAATAAGGAGTCACTCTAAAGGGTCTATTGACCGCTTGATCAAGACATGTATTATATATGTCTTTAGAAATCATTTTTGGTGTGTCATTATCATTTAAATCTAGTAAATAATCCATCTGATCCATATGACTATCTTTGATTCGATCAGCCACACGCCAAACAACAAAATACCCTCTTTTATATTTTCTTAATTTATCTTCATTGGGGTTATTTTTCTTAAAGTTAGATAAGCCATTTCGATACCTCAATTGGATTTCCCAACGGGTTAAAGAAACCATAATCAACTGATTATAATCAAATAAAGAAGCGCCAAATCCATAGATGATGGTTAATTCATCAGGGTTAATCTTATTATTGGCTTCATTCACTTGTTCCATTTGATAAAAATCTTCGATGGTATGATGGTGTGAATAAAGACCGAACACCCTATCATCAAATAAGTGTGGTCCTACAAGTTCATCATAAGCTTGTTCTGAAATAGTATAATCTTCACTAAAGATTATATTGTTAGGTTTTAAAGGTTTAATAATTTTTTCTAAAAGTATTGAATGATCGATTCCAGGATAGGTTTCAAAAACAATAATCCCTTTTTTAATATTCTTTAATGTATTAATGATTGGTGCAAATCCTTGTATTAATTGATCTTGATTATTTGAGATATTAATAACAGGAAAACGATCATATTTTGATCTAAAATTAAGATAACTCATCTTCTTCCTCTTTCTCTTCTATATTTTGACTTTCAAATTGTTTGATATATGGATCAAATTTTTTAATTAAATGAAAACTTACAAGATATCCATATAAACCAATAGCAATAACTAAGAATATGGGGTGTACAAAGACCACCAAAAGAAATACAAAGGCTAAAGATCCGATGACCTTTATATTTGTCCATAAACTGATATTAGACATGATTAAGACATTCTTAATCATTGATATAGGTTTATCTGTTTTAAAAAGTGCCAACATTGGAAAAAAATATATAAAGAATACGACCCATTGATAAGTACCAACAATACTGATGACTAATAAAACATTCTCTTGATTGTTTAATGCGGTAATATACATAAGATATATTGCAATGCCTAAAACAACTAAGATTAACCAAATTATGGTAGAAAAAATAAAGTTTTCTTTAAAACTTTTTTTAAATTCTTCGAAAACACTTGTTGGTTCATCATAGCGTATTATTTGAAACAACACTTTAAAAAGGGCTGTCATAGAAGCACCAAGGGTAAAGAAAATGCCTATAAAACAAGACAATATCCATAAAAAGTTAGCATATACAACATCCATACTTTTCTTATACAAGTCTTTAAGCATTTTCTCACATCCTTTGTTTTAAATTTTTATTGATTTATTTTTTGAACTTCATAACTGCAAATACAGCACCAGCAACCGCTAAAACACCTACAACGATTGTTCCAATAACCATACCTGTATTAGAGAATGTACCAGTTGTTTCGAATGATTCGCTTTCAACAAATACTCTAACACCTGTAGCATCATCACCGTCTGCAGCATCTGGATCATAATAAGCAGTTTCTTCAAATTCAGATTCATTGATGACTACTTTATATCCTGCTAAAACAGAAATATCAGCTTTTGTTACATAACCGGCTAAATCAGCTTCATCATAGATATCATTCCAAATACCATCAACAGCCCAATCAAGAGATGCTTCAACAAGAGATTTTGATTCTGTAAAAGTCATTTCTCTTGTATAAAGTCCTGATGTTTCTAATGTTGGTAATTCTTCTTCATCAAAATCATCCCAAGATAAATTTGGTGATAAATTAACCAATGTTTGATATTTAGTAATGAAATCATCAAAATCAGTCCATGTATAAGACATTACGAAATATCTGTGATAGCCTTCAGTATATGAATCTTCTACTGTGATAAAATCAGGCGCGTTTTCTTCAAGCCATGTTTGAATAGCAGGAAGTCCACCAGTAATGTGTTTATTGTTTACAACAGCACCTTTACCTTCATCACCATCAGGATCATCAGGATTACCAATTGGATCATCTGATAATGTATCATCCATGATATCGATTACTATAGTTCTTTCACCAGAACCATCTGCGTTGAATGTCGTAGTGACACCAACTTCTGCAGGCCAGCACCCCATTAATACAAGTGCAACACTTAAAATTAAAACTAACGTTAAAACTTTTTTCTTCATTTTTCTCTCCTTTAAATAATTTTTTTTATCCTTCTTCGCCTAGATAAACAACACGTTTATTTAAGCGTAATGCGAATGCAGTAATTATTAAAACTAAAACAAGTAAAATCCATGCCATTGCGCTTGCCATACCCATTGCATTGTCTGTCATCATTTTATCAAACAAATAATAAGCATAGTAATAAGTTGATCTTGCTGGTCCACCACCAGTCATAATGTAAGCAATGGTAAAGACTTGGAATCCACCAATAATACCCATAATGAAATTAAAGAATATTGATGGTGTCATTAAAGGTAAAGTGATTTTAAATGTTTTTTGGAACCAGTTTGCACCATCAATATCTGCAGATTCATAAAGAATCGCTGGAATATCTTGCATTTGGGCAAGATAAATAACCATTGAACCACCTGCAGACCATAAGCCCATTAAAATTAAAGTCATCTTTGCTGAGGAGGCTGCTTGGTACCATCTCAGTGGCTCCATATCAAAGAGTTTATAAATAGGATCTAGAATCTCATTAATAATCCCAAAACTCGGTTGGAATAACCACATCCATAATAATGTCATCGCAACAATACTGACCACATTGGGTAAATAGAATAGTGTTCTATAAACGCCCATACCTTTGACTTTATTATTTAATAGTAAAGCTAAAATTATCCCTACCAAAAGACCTAATGGAATGGCAATCATGACATGATAAAATGTATTCCATAAACTCTTCCAAAAAATACTATCATTGGTGAATAAAATCGTGTAATTCTTTAAACCAATCCATGTTGGTGCACTCACCATATCGTAATTAGTAAAACTGATATATAAGGATGCTAAAATTGGGAATCCACCTAAAAAGATAATTCCAATCAACCAAGGCGATGCAAAGATGTAACCTATTAAATTTTCTTGTTTTTTCAATTTGTTGATTGATTTTTTTTCTGCCATCATTAACCTCTAATTCACTGAATCAAAATTTTCTTGTTTTTGAATATAATTGTTTCTTGCTTGCAACAACCCTTGTTCAGGTGTTAAATCACCATCTAAAATTTGGGTGTAATAAGGTTGCCAATCATTACCATGCCAACTTGGTGCATAAGGCACATAGACTTTATCAATAGCATAATCTACTTCAATTAATAGTTTTTGCATGATTGGTCTATCAACAACATAAGTATCCATTGCAGATTCGTGAGCCATAATCCAACCATTCACTTCACCCAATTGTAATTGAACATCTTCAGATAATAAATATTTATAGAAAGCATATGATCCTGCTTTTTCTGCTTCACTATCATTTCCGTTGTCATACATTTCTAACGAGAATCCACTTCCCCAAGAGACTCTGATACCATCATCATCTGGGACAGGAATTGGTGCTACAGTGTAATTGAAATCTGCGCCTGAGTTAATGATGGTTTGATATAAGCCATCATTACCAACAATCATTCCAACTCTTTCAGCTGCGAAAGGATTTAAACCTAATAACTGATTGGCTTCTCCAAATGATGTTAATTGTGATCTTGTGAAATCAGTATTAAAATCTACAATCCAATTTAAAACATCAATATGTCCTTGAGTATTCAAAGTTGGATTTAAGTCTTCATCAAAGAAATCTAAACCTGTTTGCCACAACCATCCATGATATGTTGCATCTCCATAGGTTGGATCAAATCCTAATCGTTGAATATCACCATCATCTTCTACATCGATCATTTTAGCAATGGTTTCTAATTCAGACCAGGTTGTTGGAATATCAGATTCATCCAATCCTAGTTCAGCGAACACATCAAGATTCACATACAAAGCTCTTGTTGTTGCTGTAAAAGGCATAGCAAACAAATCACCTTCATATGTCGAGAAATCCATTTGTGATTGTCTAAATTCTGTTAAATCTATGATGTTTTCACCTGAAGTATCAACTTCCATTAACTCACTGATGTTATACAACACACCACTTTGTGCACGTGATACAACATCGTCAATGGTTGATAATCCAATATTAGGCGCATCTCTAGAAGCTATTGCAACATTGGCTTTATCCCAATAATCCCAAAATGAAAATCCAACACCTTTTACTTTATATAATTCTTGCGAATCATTAAAATCATTAATGATGGTTTTCATTCCTGAATATGATTCACTTCCTACAGGAGACATATGCCAAAATACAATCTCTGTTTTTCCATCGTCTGTTCCACCACAACTTGCAAACGCAAGCACTGAAAATGATAGAACGAACATTAAAACTAATTTTTTCATGTTTTCCTCCTTCTAACCTTTTATTCCTGTGAAGGTTATCCCTTCAATAAAACTCTTTTGTGCAAAGAAAAATATAATTAATGTTGGCATCATAATTAGAACACTCGCCGCCATCATTAAATCATAACGTCCTCCAAACTGTGTTTGGAAAGATCTTAAACCAATTGCTAATGTCCAATGATCAGGATTACTTAAGAAAATCAAAGGACCAAAATAATCATTCCAAGTTGCCATAAATGTAAATAATCCTACAGTTAATAATGCAGGTTTTGACAAAGGCAACATGATTCTAAAGAAGATTTGAAAATGATTGGCACCATCTATTATCGCTGATTCAGTCAATTCTTTAGGAATGCCTTTAAAGAATTGTCTTAATAAGAATATATAGAAGGCTGCTCCTCCGCCAAAGAATGCAGGAACAATCAATGGTAAACGTGTTCCTAACCAACCTATTTGAGAATAAAAGATATAAGTTGGAATCAAAATGACTTGAATAGGAATCATCATGGTCGCTAACATCACTAAGAACCATTTATCTCTTCCCTTCCATTTCAGTTTAGAAAAAGCATAAGCTGTTGTCGTTGCAGAAAACAATGTTCCTAATACAACGAATCCAACAATAATCAAACTGTTTTTTAAATATAAGAAGAATGGAATTTTAGTCACTGCTTCTACAAAATTTCCCCATTGTGGATCACTCGGAAAAAATTGATTAAAGCCTTGTAATAATTCCTGTGGTGTTTTTAAAGCTGTAAATACCATCCATAGAAAAGGGAATAAGAAAGCAAAACTTGCAATCGCCAAAACAAAATGCAAGATAATGGCTTTTATTCGTTCTCGTTGTTTTTTTGTAAATCTAGGTTTTTTATATTCATCTACCATAATAACCTCTTTATGATTAAATTTCGTTTAAATAAATAAATCTTGGTCTATAGATCAAACGATGACTCATATTATGTTCAAAATTATATGTATTTGTATTGTATGATACCAATATTCTTTTACTATTTGACAAATGTGGATGTGCTTTTGCATTATATGTATAAGTTGTTGATTTGAAAATTGATTGTTCAGGTGTGTGATAAATTGTCTGTGGTTTCGTAAAAGGTCCAACAGGTGTATCACCCAAAGCAAATGCAACAAATGGTGTATCTACATCATAAGTGAATACAGCGATGTATTTGCCCTTGTTATGTCCTTCTCTTATTTGAGATACCGACATTTCACAAGAAATATGACCTAACAATGGCTGGCTATCTAAAATATTATCAGAATAATCTTTACCATCAAAATACGTCCACTCATCAAAATACTCAAAACGTTCTTCTTTAACTCTAGCCACAATCATTTCTCTTAATCCTAAGGTTGTTTTATATCCATAAATATAGATATAACCATCAGGATTCATTGCCCCAGCATTTTCAGTATTTGCCATAATACCAGCACCAAAGAAATATGAACTATCTTTTTCATAAGCAGAGATTGGCGCGAATTTGGCTTCACTTAATTCAGGTTTAATTTCCCCATTCACGATTGGTGTTTTAAAACAATTAACACCCATGATTTTAAATTGTAAACCTTCAGGTTGTGATTGGTCGGGCCCAACAATTAATGGTAAGAAATATAAGTCTTTGTTTATGACTACACCATCTTGTAACCATAACCATCCATGTTCAGATTCTCTTCTCAAAACAGAATTAGTAATCACTTCAATATCTCTATACAATTGCTTATTATTAATGAACTTGACTTTGTTTAATCCAAACAAACCTTCTTGATAAATTTCATCATTATAATTACCTTTACCATTGACAGCTTCATTGAAGAGTTTTATATAGCGATACTCAACATCTAAGTCAATCTTATTGACATCTTCCATTGAATGAGACAAATTTAAAGTATAATCATTTATTTTAACCCAAGTTTCTTGGTCATTAGAACCATAGAAAGATATGTCTTTCATACCACGTTTTGATAATGAATCAGATTCTTTAGAAAAATAATTATAAACTTCAATACTTGTTATTTTTCTTGTTTCATATAAGTCGAAAATGACTTCTATTGTTTTTGGATTGTATGCACTTAAATAACTATCTAATTCTTTTTGAGGTTCATAAGTCACTAAGTTTCTTGCAATAGGTCCAATATAATCATATCGTTTAGGCAATTGATAAAAACCTTTAACATCATCTAAATCCCCTGTATTTACTCTGAAGTCAACTTTGTTTTCTTTTAAATAAGCAATGGTATTATTTGGCATTAAATGCGGTTGAAGTCTTTTTTGTGTCTTAGGGTCGTATTGGCCAATAAAACTATCACCAAAGACAAATAAAGACGGTTGAATGTATTCTTGATCAAAATGGTCTTTACCATTTTTAATATTAAATGAAAAAATACCATCTCCACCTTGCCAAATACCATCAGTAACAAATAAATCTGACCATTCATCAGCTTTTTTTGCTAAATAACCATGCCCACAAATAATATTAACATCTTCTTTTGTCTTAGAAGAAACTATTATCTTATCGGCATAATAAACACCCATCATTTCAGATTGTTCTTTATCATCAATGTAATATTTTACATTATAATCTGAATCATCTAATGGTTTAATTGGATAAATTTGATCTAAATCGATTGTTGTTTTTCCTTTAAGTGTAACTTTTTTAATTAAATCTCCTGCTTTCATTGTTTTATTCTCCTTCGTGTTTGACTGCAGTTATTGATATAAATCGCGGATAATATATTTTTGCATTAACAAACGCAGATAAGTTCGTTGAATTAACATTATAGGAAATGATTAGTTTGTTTTCAGAACTTAAGTTCGGATGAAGTTTAGCATTGTAAGAAAACACATTGTTAAAGTCTTCATTGACAGTGGTTTCATAAATCTTTACAAAATCAGAAAACTCTCCATATGGCGTATCACTGACACTATAAACAACTTTACCACTATTGGTATTTTCCATGGCAACCAATACATATTTATTTTCAAACAAACCTGACTCTATATAAGTCACACTTAACTCTGCAGATACACCATCTTTTATTGGTGCAACTTGATCAATTTCTTTTGTCCAATCCACACCATTATAATAAGTCCATTCATTAAAGTTTAAGAAATCCTCTTCTGTCACTCTAGAAACTATTAATTGCCTACCATTTAAATCCTTATAACCATAGACATAGATGAATCCATCAATGTCGCGATTATCCATTACCCCTGCGCCAAAGTATATAATACCACCATCACTTGTTTGAGCCATTAAAGGTGTGTTCATATACTTAGCATTTGCATAATCAAATTTATGGTCAACAATATCCATTTCAATAAGTCCAACATTATGCACTTTAAAGTATGTAGAAAAATCTTTTACTAAGATTGGAAACACATACAATTTATCATTGATCACCAATCCATCTTGAATCCATAATCTTGAACTTTCTTCAACGCTAGTTTGATCAGTTACTTCATTGCTTGCGCTAATTTCACCAAACAATGGCTGGCCATCACTTGAAAATAATCTAATTTTACCCAGTCCTACTAATGAATCACTATAAGTATCTGTAATAACAATTTTAATATACTGTGCTGATTGACTATTTAATGAGATTTCTTTTGTATAAGCTTCTAAATCATTGCCACTGGCTTGATTTAAATCATAAGTTGATACTTTGTCATAATCTATCCCATTTTCACTTATGTATAGATCAAATGATTTTACTCCATAATCAGCATTAGCATTATAATTCCATAAATAGATTGATCCCAAATCATAAGTATTTTTTAAATCTACTATTATTTCAGCATCTAATTGATTTGATAGCCACATAGTACCTTCATTCAAATTGGTTAATAAAGCTGAAGGACTATTGGTAATAGTTAAACCATCACCATCCAACAAATTCCTAGCTCTACTTCCTGTATAAGCATCAGGAATTAAAACACTCTTAGGTTCTTCTTCACTTTCATCCCATTCAAATGATAAAGTATCATCTACATGATTTAAATAACCAAATGAATTATTAACAAAATCAAAATCAGTTCTTCTATAATCATCATTAACATTACCGATAAAAGTATCACTAAAGATAAATCCAGTATAACCATGGTCTTGACCGATTTGGTCACCTCCATGATCCATATCAAAGGTAAATATACCATCAGCCCCAGTCCAACCATTGTTTTTTAAAAACCGATTAGAAAGTTCTGTTTCTTCTTTAATAATATATCCGTCACCAAGTATTGCTTTTATGTCTTGGATACCAACTGACTCTCCTGTGTCTTCAAAAATAAGTTTAATTTTCTTTGTCATAGCATCTCCAATATCTAATAAATTTTCGCCTTGTGTTAATGCTTGATTATTAATAACTCTATTATAGCGATAACCATCAATTGATACTTCTACCGATATTTCATTAATACTATAAGCATCATCACCTTGATAGTTTTCAATCAATAATGACTCTATCGGATAAATGGCATTAAATTCTAATGTGATTTGATGGGTCTTTATTGATGAATCAGAAATAATCAAAGGATACTCTCTATCATCTACACATTTAAAATTATTTGTGTTTGATAAAACTTTTGAAGTTAACACATCAATCGTTTGAATTGGAACGCCTTGTCCATAAGTTTCAGAGAAAGAATATTGACAATCTAATATATCAGGTTCAGTTGTTATTTCTTCAGTTTCTTCTACACCACAAGCAACCAACAAATAGAAAGCGGTTACAATTAAAACCATAAATTTAAGTCGTTTCATCACTAGCCTCAATTCTCTTTTATAAGAATACTATATCATAAGTTTTTTAGATATTCAATACATTTATAATACATTTAATAAAAAATTATCGAAAGACTACTTCTTTCGATAATTAATTGATGTTCTGTATTCATAAAAATTGCCATTATAAAACGTTTCAGTATATTCAATAATGCGATCTTTTTCATTGTAAGAAAATCTTTTCCTTTTTAATATAGGGGTCTCTGCCTCTATATCTAATATCTTTTTAAGTTCTTCTGTTGGTACAACAGCAGAAACGTATTCATCAAACTTTGAAAAAAATATATTTTTTGTTGATAGATACTCATACAAAGAACCTTTTAATATCTCATCATCATTAGGAATTTTTATGTTTGATAATAAATATGTATCAGAAAAAAGAATCGGTTTTTCACTACCTCTTGTACGTTTTAAGTTAACAAGTTCATCAGAAGTATTTATACCAAATACCTTAGCAAGATAAGGAGTTGCGCCAACAACCTTAACTTCAGCACTTAATGTATTAAATGGTAAACCCATTTCTTTCATTTCATTGGTTGAACTAGAAACCAAGGTAAAATTTTGCAAGTCAGGTTTGTTTCTTAAAACAGTGGTTCCATAACCAGCGACTCTTTCTAAGTAATGTTCCTTGACCAATAAAGAGATGGCTGAACGAATTGTTACCCGGCTCACATCATATATCTCAGCTAATTCAACCTCAGGCGGAATCATCTCGCCTTCTTTCCAGTAATAGTTTTCTATTTTTTCTTTCATATCATCTCTAATTTGAATATAAAAGGGTTGTTTCTTTTTATTTGTCATATATATACCTCTAATCTAAGATAAATTTATTGTATCATAATTATAATACATTTCAAAGACATTTATCTGAATTAACTAATTTTTAAATATTTTCTATCATAATAAAAATGCAAGCAAAGGCACAAAGTGCGTAAACTTGCATTTCTTTTATTTTTTATTGATTTCTTAACTTAATAAAATTCCTTGAGCCAATTCAGTTTTATTTAAATATGCACTTTTAAATTCTGCTTTTATGTTATTAAACAATTCTTTAACTGAAATAATCTTTTCAGCAAGATAGGCATTGGCACCCGCAAAAGCAAATCCATTCTTCATCTTTCCTCTCTTAGCATTGATCAATGCCAAGGTGATACAATATGGTGCTTGTTCTTTTTTACAAGTTGCCAAACAATTATAGGGACAAGTAAAAGGATGTTTTAATCCTTTTTTAACATCTATTAAGTATTCATTGTTAATCGCTCTTCCAGGTAAACCAACAGGACTATTGATTAAGACAATGTCTTCTTCTATAGAATCTATATATGATTGTTTAAAAGCCAGACTTGCATCACATTCATCAGTCGTTACAAATCTAGTGGCCATTTGAACGCCATCAGCTCCTTTATCTAAATAATAGAGTATATCTTTACCTGTGTAGACACCACCGCCAACAATGACAGGTATCTTCCTATTGTATTCTTTTTCAAAAGGAATAAGCGCTTCTTTAACTTCACTTAGTAGTTTATCTAAGTCATAATCGTGATTTTCTATTTGTTCTTGTTTAAAACCCAAATGCCCACCAGCCATAGGGCCTTCTAAAACAAAGGCATCAGGAAGATAATTATAAGAAGACATCCATTTCCTTGTTAAAAGCCTTGCGGCTCTTCCTGAAGAAATAATTGGTACAAGCTTAGTTTTAGATGATTCATTTAGATATTTAGGTAAATCAGTTGGCAATCCTGCTCCAGCGAAGATAATATCAATCTCTTCTTCTATAGCTGCTTTCACTAACTCGCCATAATTACTTAAAGCCACCATGATATTTACACCAATAATCCCTTGACTCATGTCTCTTGTCTTTTTGATTTCTTGTCTTAAGCCATAAATATTATTTTTTTCAAAATCTTTATATTTATTGTAAAACATACCAATACCAGCTGCAGATATAACACCTATACCACCTTCATTAGCAACCGCAGATGCTAAACCTGACAAAGATATACCAACACCCATACCACCTTGTACAATTGGCGCTTTACAAACCAAATCGCCTATTCTCAGTTCTTTATTAAATAATTTTTCCATTATATAAATAACCCCCTTATCACACATATCTGATAAAACTTAAAATTACTATATCACACATAGTAATTTATAGCAATAAGAAAAGAACCCATTTTTTTCTAAAATGGATTCTTTGATATTATTGTTTATATTTAAATTTTAACTTTATCTTGCCACGCTTTTGGAATTTCAGATACTTGAGACCAAAAAACACCCAATAACATATTCCTATCACTTGATGCGCCACCTATCTTAGCACTTGCTTTAATAGCATCTTCATAAGAATCTGTATGATATAACAAATGAATCATCACAGGCAATGCATGTTTGATTGGACATGCTCTACCAGCATGTTCTTCAATAAATTGATTGGTGTCATCCATTTTAATGGCTTTTTTAAAGACATCAATAAACCCTGCAGGTGATTCATCTATAATCGATTTGACTGCTTCTTTCATACCTAAATCAGGTATTCTTTCTAATAAAACATCAAATAGATTAAAGCACTCTAAAAAGATTTCATCTTCAGATAAGACTTTTGTGAATTCAAATACATCTTCATTAGACATTCCTAATTCTTTACCAACAAGATAAGGCATAAATCCAACCAATTGATGATCCATCGGTTGAATCTTATCAACACCTTGTCTTAAGTCTTTGATTAAATGATTATAGACAAGTTCTTTACCATAGCTTTCTACATATCCAGTGTAGTCTCCACCAGGTTTAAACTTCCTATAAAGAAGTTTTTCATAATCTTTAGGTGTAAACTCATCGTTTTCTTTTAATGCTTTATAAAGCCATTTTAGAATGTGTCCTTGGACAGATACATCCCCTATCTCTGCATTAGGATAAACGTAAAAAGATGGTTTTGCTTTGTCAAAGTGTTCTATCTTTTGTTTCATAAACAATAAAGATTGTTTCTTTGATAATTCTTTCAAATATTCATAATCATAAATCCAATGTACACCTAAAGATGCACTATTAGCAATTAATGCTGGTAAAATATATTTTTCCATGAAAAAAACCCCTCTTTCAATATATACTGTTCTTATTATTATTCTATGACAAATAATTACAATATGCAATTTATACGTTAATGTATTTTTCAGGTATATTCTTAAACAGAAAAAAATAATAAAACACTATTTATAGTTTTAACCTAAAAATAGTGTTTTATAAATCCTTACTTTAACATATCTAAAATTTATTCAATTTCTCTTATTTCATATAATGACCAAAACTGATGATTTTGATATACTTCAACCATAGAAGCATCAACATATACAATTAATTCTGAAGAATTAAAATAATAAATATAATTATCGCCAATAGAGTTAAGCATTTCATTATCCGTTAAACCTTCAACATTAAGTAAAGACTCACCCTTTATTGTTAAGGTTTTTAAGTTATTCATAGAAAATAATTGACTTGGTATAATCTCAAGAGAACTTGATAGTATTAAGTCTTCTATCAACAATGATCCATTAAATAATGATGGATTGATTTCTTCAATGGAATCAGGGATTTCATAAGATAAGTCTTCACCAATAAACCCTAACAACGCTTTACCATTAAGTGAAGTGAGAAGATTATATTCTTTATTAAAATATGGTGAATCTTTATGAATGCTTATCTTATTAAACTGATGAATATTCCTGACTAGAAAACCGATTTGAAGTTCTTCAACTTCAATATCTTCATATGAATGACGAAAAACTTTATATTCATAAAGCAATTCAAAATCTCTCCCTATGTATAATTCATCAAAATTAATCATCCTATATCCCAATGTAGACTCTATAGTTTTAATGGTATCAGGCATCTTATATTGAGAGTAGTCAGTTTTATTAGGGATTAATAATAATTCACTTAGGTCTTTATTATATAAGATACCATCAATTGATTTATATATAGGGTTATTATCACTTACAATAATATTTTCTAGATTATCCAATCGCTTGACTATGTCTAAATTAATATAAGTGACTGAATCCCCTATATTGATTTCTTTAATATCAGCATTTTTTGGAATGTAGAGAATTTGACTTAAGTCTTTACTATAAACCACATTATCAATCACCCTTAAATAAGGGTTGTCTTCTTCAACTGTAATGGTCTCTAGTTCTTCTAACAAGTCTAACCTAAACAAAGAATCTCCATTAATAGTTTCATTTAAACGAATATGTAAAACATCATTATCTGTAATATTAAGTTTTTCAAGTGAAGTCACATTATCTTTAATGGTAATTTCTTCATAACCTTTTAAAAGGTAATATATATGACCATCTGTTTTACTATAAACCACACCATCCTCAATATACATATAAGGGTTTTCAGGGTCTATTGTCATATTCTCAATAAGTATTCTTCTATTAAGAGTTGAAAAAAACTCTTCATTAATCATCTTTCCTAGGTGAAGAAAATTAAGGTCTTTTTCAACAAGCCAACTTAGTGAGGTGTTTTCTTCTATAGTTAATGTAGAAACATCACTATTAATAAATTCGATTTGATTAGTGTCTTTAGAGATAATGGCCCCATCCTTTTGATATATGAAAGGATTATCCTCTGAAACACTAATGTTTTTTAAATTAGGAAAATGTTCTGATAATGACCTCACATATCTAAAGTGTTGATTAATGGTGATACTCTCAACAAATTCATTATAAACATTTTTATGTATACTATTCATATTAGCAGGAAAGACAAAATTTTTATCACTTTTCATCAAAGGGTATGCGACTAAGCGACTAAAAGTTTTAGTCCCTGTAATTCCAGTATCACTCCTGCTTACATATTTTGAGTATACGATGCCATCTTCAGAAAAATGAGTATCACTATTTTTTATTTCTATACTTTCAACTTTGCCATGAATATAAAAGTGATCATCCCATAAATCATATTTTGAGTTATCAATCACAAGATTCTTATCTTCTGAATAAACAAATACTAAAATTTTTTCTTCACTTGATTCTAGTGTGATCATATTATTATCTATTTTAAAATCTTTGCCATCACCATCATCTATATTAAATACTTGTGGATAGATGTTAGCAAGAACACCGATAAATAAAAATCTATCTGGAATTGTAGAAAATGATATATATTCTAAATCACGACCATATAAATTAAAAATAGGTTGTTCTTGACTAGTAATCACATCATAAGTGTAATAAATTCTCTTTCCGGGTACAAATACAGCATCTTCGTCATTTCGTTTTATAATAGTTCTCACACTACATTCTTCATTTAAAACACCCGGAAGAAGATTTTCTTGATCAATTTCTGAGCCATCTATATAAGAACAAGTTGATACTCTATCTAATAAGTCAACATCAATCATATTACTTTTAACAATACTTCTTACATCACCATATATAACAAAATCACTTAAGTTAGATAAAGTATAATACTTTTGAATACTTGAAGGTAAAAAGAGTTTAGATATATTATCTTTGTCACTAGAAAAACCAACCACTAAATAACCATTCCAATAAGTTGGTAAACCAACAATATCAGAATCACCATAATAATCTAAAAGTGATACCTGTCCCATCGATACTTCAACGCTTTTAAAAACAGATTCAACTGGAACGTATTCTGGTCTAAGGGTTAAAGTTTCTTCAACAACTTCAGTTAAACCAGCATAATAGTCTACACCATCTGTCCAGCCAATAAAAACATAATCATCTTTAATTAACTCAGGTATAATAACTTTCTCGCCAATCTCACCTTTAATTTTTATACTTTCTTCAGGCCCTTCTAATATAAAAACGACCTTTCCTTCTAGTTGTTCTTCAGAACACCCAGATAATAGAAATAAGAGCATAAATATAAATACATATCTAATTTTCATAAATTGTCCTTTCTTTAAAAAATATTTATTAATAGTAACTTTTGATTTCAGTATATATACTAATGAATTTTAATTCAATAGCCTGACGAAAATTCATTTGATATCTTTGCTATATTTTGATTTTCTTCCCCTATATAAAAAATACTGGTATGGCAACCCTTTTTTGAACAATTTTTATAAAGAGTAGTTTAATCTATAGTCAACTGGACTTTGATAGCCTAGTGAACCATGTATTCTCTTTAAATTGAACCAATTTATATAA
>Ga0136558_1000178_pt1 | contig 38261 bp, 43 predicted proteins | sample AntRauTorckE6833_FD_101391 | JGI IMG/M metagenome (GOLD analysis project Ga0136558, IMG submission 101391) | Saline lake microbial communities from Rauer Islands, Antarctica - Metagenome Torckler E6 #833 | ecosystem: Environmental > Aquatic > Non-marine Saline and Alkaline > Saline | place...
GAGCTCAACTTCACCGGAGAGTGGAGAGGCGGACTCGCAGTAATCCGCAATGGCTTGGCGGACATAGTCTAGTGTGTGGTTAATTGTATTGCGATTCAGACCAACTAGTTCGGCAATTTGAGTGGCTGTTAAATCCTGGCAAAACAACCGAATTATTTGTCGATATTTCTTGTCTGAAATTCGGAAGCGTTTTTGGTACTTACTTGCCGTCTGTTATTGAGGCTAATTGAAGTGAGTTAGCTAGTCAAGAACCTTTTACTAACACACGTAACGGTCATCTCTCTTTAGAAGTCACCGTTACATGTATGCAAAATAGCTACCAGCGCAAAAGTTGCACAATAAGCACCCGGAGCGAACCGGATCTTAATTTACGAAGGTTAAGGCGTAGCCGACACGGCCAGCTCGGCCAGCTCGGCCAATTCGGTGTACGTAATCTTCGTACGATTGTGGTGTGGTGTAGTTAATGACATGCGTGATATCTACAATATCAATGCCACGGGCAGCAACGTCTGTTGCTACTAGAATGTCTACTTCACTTCGGCGGAAGCGGTCCAACGCTCGCTTTCGCTGACCTTGCGTCTTGTCACCGTGAATTGAATCGACAGAGAATCCACGTGAGGCTAGCTCTCGGCTCAGGCGATCAACGCTTCGTTTGGTTTCATCAAATACCAGTGTCTTGACGACCTTTTCTGAGTTTAAGACATCGTGAAGTTTTTCCATCTTGTTTTCGCTTGGAGTAAGGGCAATCACATCTTGATCGATGTTTTCGCCGGTGTTGCCTGTTCGAACAGAAACGGTGACTGGGTCCTTAGAGAATGTTCGGATTAGGCTTTCTATCTTTGGGTCAATGGTCGCGGAAAAGAACAAAGACTGTCGGTCAGCGTGTAGTTGCTTTAGTAATGCAGTAATCTCATTGACAAAGCCCATGTCTAACATACGGTCAACTTCGTCCAAGACAACGGTTTCAAAACCAGCAAGCTTTAAGTTGCCACGTTCGATGTGGTCCTTTATTCGACCGGGAGTACCAATGACAATCTGCGGGTCACGGCGTAAGTCGCGAACCTGCGGGTACATTGGTGATCCGCCGGTTAAGATTGCAGTGTAGACATTGCTCCCCTTAATAAAGGTACGAGCCTCAGCTTCAATTTGCTGAGCCAACTCACGAGTAGGGGCGACGATAATCGCTCGACTGTTGCGGTTGTGGAGTAGCTTATGTGTAATCGGAATAACAAACGCTGCTGTTTTACCCGTGCCAGTGTTAGCCAACCCAACGACATCTAGGCCTTTCAGAGCATGCGGAATCGCCTGGTCCTGAATTGGAGATGGTGATGTAAAACCTTTTTCGGCAATGTTGCGAGTTAAGGTTGGGTGCACGTCAAAATCAGCGAATGAATTCTCTGGTACATAATCTGCGATTTCAGTAATTTTCGCTACCTTAATAAACCGGCTTGGGTGAATATTCTGCTTAGCAGGTCCGCGCCGTGAGTTGTTGTTTCGTGGACGTGAATTATTGAATCTGCTACGCCCAGCAGAAGATCCGCGCCGTGCGCGGTATACGTTTTGAGACATAAAAAATGAATCCTTTGGTTATATTTTACTCGATTGTCGGCAATGAAGTCGAGTAAAAATGCGTTAACTAACCCGGATTCATTTGATAACAATGCGACTAACTATAGCACAGCGTTCACATAAATACAACACTACGGTGCTCATCCTCTGCCTGTATCGTTAACCTTAACGCCTACCGATAGCTTTTTACATACGCAAGTCGACTCGCGTATGTAGCTAGTTCGAGTCCTCAGGGCCCTCCAATAACCGTATCTCTGGCTCAGGAGTGTCAATAATCCTCTGCAGAAGCTCTATCATGCTTTTAGCATGCTCCTTGCTCATGCCCACGCGAGACACAATCATTGGCTTACCCATCGGGCCAGCGGATTGCATAAAGTTAACTGTTACTCCATTAGCGGTGGCAATCGCATGCATCATGTCGGTATATAAGATTTTTGCATCATTAGGCAGTACAAAAGCGCCCGCTTGTTGCATCTGTTCAAAGTCAAGCATGATGCTATCACTTCGCTTATCTTCGTTGCTATAACCAGCGAGACCCCATAATTTTGCAGCCCTAGAGTCGTTTAGTCCAAAGTGACTGATCAAAAGAAGCAGAATCTCCTCGCTCGGGCGTGCCTCTCCATTTTCGAAACGGGCAAGCTCATCAATGTCAATTTCTACTGAACCTGAGACCTCTGCTGCGCTTTCACGTAGGTTTACCCGAAGGTTCTTCAGCTCGTTACCGAGTAATCTGTGGTTTTTTCGTTGATAATTATCACTCATACCACTCCATGTTACGCCGTGTAACTTTGGCGCGCAAGTGTCATTTTAGCTACACATATAACCCTACCTACAATGGGCTGGCTCGGAGGCTGAAAATGCGTATAATCAAAAGTAATGTTTGTACTTGAAAACGTCCCCCTGTCCGGATACTCAACCATGCGTGTCGGTGGCAACGCCCGGTACCTATCCGAAATAAGCTCAACCGCCGACATAACCCAAGCTGTGGCGTGGGCAGAAGAGCGCCAACTACCCATTCTCATGGTTGGCACCGGCAGTAACGTCATTTGGAGTGACGAGGGGTTTGAAGGGTTGGTGCTCATAAATCAAATCATGGGCTATCAAGCGAGTTCATTCGACGATGCGACGTCATACCTAACTGTCGGCTCGGGCGAAAATTGGGACAGCGTCGTGGAGCGCTCCGTCCAAGAAGGCCTGAGCGGTATCGAACAGCTTTCATTGATACCGGGATCGACGGGCGCGACACCGGTACAAAACGTCGGTGCCTACGGCCGAGAAATCAGCGATGTCCTCATGACATTGCAGGCATATGATTTACATGAGAGAAAATTTATCACTATGACAGCTTCGGACTGCGGTTTCGGATACCGTACCAGTCGGTTTAAGACAACTGACAGAGACAGATTTTTTATTTCCTCGTTGTCTATGATTTTATCCAAACGGTCGCCGATTCAGCCGTTTTATCATAGCATTCAGATGTATCTCAAAGAAAACGACATTACTGAATACTCAGCACAAAACATCCGAAAAGCCGTCATAGCCGTCAGACAAGCAAAGTTACCAGATCCAACACATGTCAGCAATTGTGGCTCATTCTTTCAAAATCCAGTCATTCCCCGCTCACAACTCACCCAACTTTTAGCCGATTACCCTGACGTAGCCTACTGGGATGTTGACGACTACAACGTTAAACTCTCAGCCGCTTGGTTGATTGAAACAGCCGGCTTCAAGGGAATGCACGACAAAGAAACCGGTATGGCAACGTGGCCGGCTCAACCGCTGGTATTCGTCAACGAAAGTGCCCACAGCGCATCACAAGTACTCGCCTTCCGAGACAAGGTGGCCAACGCCATAAAACAAACGTTCAATGTGAAATTGCAGCAAGAGCCTGAGCTGTTGCCATAATATGTTTGTGTTTATACTGCGCTAGGGTGATACATTAGGCACTATGAACGACCGAAACGAAGAAATCTTTGCACTCGTACCAAATAAAATTGAAACACAATTTGACCGATATATGGCGCTCCAAAATACTCAACTACAGATCGAAGAAGCCTCCCACGAAACTGCCACTAATCTGCTTCAGTGTGATTTGCTCTCTACCAGCGAAGCTAGGCGGCTCAAAGAGCTTTGCTTTGAGGATCGGAAGCTCATCAGTGATATCGTGTCCGCTATCTTCCAATCCGACGATGATCGCGAGACCAAACTGTTGTTGGCCCACGACGTTACATACCATGATTCAGTTTTTCGCCGGACAGTTATGAGCGAAATTCTAGGAGAACCATTATTTGAAGATGACGAAATCCCAGAAACAGAGGCAGAGTTGACGATCGAAAAAAAAGAATCCCTAGAACACTTTACTGCCTTTCACGGCGGGGTCACCCGGGCAGACGAGCTAGACGATGACGCCGTTACAGAATCCATATGTGAAGAACACTCTCGAGAGGCTCGACTCGGCATGAACGTATTTATCTCAAAAATCTTGTTTCCAGACATCTACAAAATCGAAGACGAACAAGAGTAAAAAAGAGCTACGCTACACTCGGCAGTGCGAACTTCTTGGTTTCAGCCAGTACTTCAGCTCGCAAGCTATCGAGCTTTTTTTCGTCCTTGCCACTCTTCACCGCCTGATGCATCCACTTAGCAATCTGTGCCATGTCGTCTTCTTTCATCCCTCGCGAGGTAATAGCAGGCGTCCCGAGGCGTAGCCCACTGGGTCGAAACGGCGGAAGTGGGTCATCAGGTACAGCATTTTTATTCATAATTAACCCGATTCGCTCCATAGCCTTCTCGGCTTCATTGCCGTCGATGTCAAAAGACTGCTTGACGTTAAGCAGGATTAAGTGGTTGTCTGTTCCGCCAGTAACCATCCTAAATCCACGGCTGTCCAGTTCCATTGCTAGACGTTTAGCGTTTGCTATTACCTGGCGAGCATACGTTTTATATTCAGATGTCAAAGCCTCATGGAAGGCCACTGCCTTGGCGGCAATGCTGTGCATCTGCGGACCACCCTGAACGCCAGGGAATACCGTCCTATCGATGATAGTTGGCAGGTTTTCGACGCTTTTGTCTGGTTTTTTCAATGGATTACTGACAGTCCCGTTGCTCAATATCATTCCGCCACGCGGACCGCGAAGGACCTTATGTGTGGTTGTCGTCATGACATGAAAGCCATAATCGAATGGATTTGCCAGCGCCTTCCCGGCGATAAGCCCAGAAATATGTGCCATATCGGCCATTAAGACTGCGCCAGTTTCTTTGCCAATCTCGGCAAACTTTGCGTAGTCCAACTCCCGTGGGTAGGCGCTAAAGCCAGCTAGAATAATCTTTGGCTTGTGTTTTTTTGCCATAGCATACAATTGGTCATAATCAATTTCGCCAGTGTCGATGTCTTTCATGCCATAGCGAACAAAGTTATATTGTCGGGCCAGTACCGTAACCGGATGACCGTGAGTCAAATGACCACCGTGCCCAAGGTCCATTGCCAACACCGTGTCGCTGGGGTCGAGCCACGCGTGATACACCGCTTCGTTCGCTTGTGCACCGCTATGGGACTGCACATTAGCATGATCACATCCAAACAACTGCTTCGCTCGCTCTATTGCTAGATCTTCTACTTTGTCTGTATTTTCCTGGCCGGCATAATATCGTTTGCGTGGGTATCCTTCTGAATATTTATCTGTAAAAACACTACCCAGGGCGTCGAGTACTTGCCGGCTCACGTGATTTTCGCTCGGTATTAGCGTAAACGTCTCAGCTTGACGTTTTTCTTCGGCATGAATCAGTGTATCGATTGCGGTGTCACGTGACATAGTCTTACTCCTAAATATATACGTCTATTGTAGCACCAAAAAGTAGTGGATAACCGACATTAAATGCATTTGACAATTATATCGTCAAAGATATAATATGACCGCGAACCATGAGTACAAACGAAAAAATAGGCGAACTTATATATCAGGTACGGCAACAAAGAGGCCTAACGCAGGCTGAATTTGCTCGCAAGCTAAGCACCTCTCAATCAGCCGTTAACCGCATGGAAAAAGGAAAGCAGAACCTAAGCCTTGAAACCATTGCCCGCATAAGCGACGTCTTAAAAAAACCGCTCATCACCGTAACTGGTCAGGCTACAAACCTCCGGGTATTTGGTGGCAAGAAACTATCTGGCACGGTCGAGACAAAAACAGCTAAAAACAGTGCAGTTGCCCTGCTCTGTGGCAGTCTTCTAAATAAAGGTACCACTCGACTGCTCAAAGTGCCTCGAATCGAAGAAGTCTATCGGATTATCGAAGTTCTCGAAAGTCTAGGTGTGCATGTCCGCTGGTACGGAGGTAATAATCTCGAAATAAAACCTCCTCAGAAACTTGATATTTCAGCAATAAATGAGTCAGCCTCAAAACGAACCCGTAGCGTTATAATGTTGGCCGGCGTCCTGATGCATGAGTTTAAAGAGTTTAAGATTCCTTACGCTGGTGGGTGTAAGCTTGGCAAACGTTCGGTGCAGGCACACCTGTATACGCTAAAAGATTTTGGCGTCAGTACTGACGTTAAAACCGGCCGATACGTCATGAAAGTATCAAAAAAGGCTGGCCCGGCAGAGTCTGTCTTATACGAAATGGGTGAAACCCCGACTGAAAATGCCCTATTCGCTGCAGCTCGGATGCCGGGCGAAAGTGTCATCAAATTAGCATCGTCTAACTACAACATCCAAGATGTGTGCCAGTTCCTAAAAAAGCTTGGTGTAAAAGTTTCTGGCATTGGCACATCAAATCTTACCGTCGAAGGTGTTAATAATATCAACAAAAACATCTCCTACACGATTGGCGAAGATCCAATTGATTCGATGTTTTTTATAACCGCGGCTGTTGCGACAAATTCCAAGCTTACTATCAGCCGATGCCCAATTGACTTCTTAGAAGTTGAACTAATGAAGCTCGAAAAAATGGGCCTAAAAATGAATCGAAGCAAAACCTACTATAGCGACAACAAACATACGAAACTTAGCGACGTAACTATATTTCCGCACAACAGCTCTTTAATTGCTCTGGAGGATAAAGTTCACCCACTGCCGTATCCTGGGTTATTGCCGGATAATCTGTCATTTTTTGTACCAATTGCTGCGGTTGCTAAAGGTCGCACGCTTATTCACGACTGGATGTACGAGAACCGGGCCATCTATTTTACGGAAATGAGTCGCTTGGGCGCTAACATCGAGCTCGTTGATGCGCACCGTGTATTCGTGCGTGGAAAAACAACTTTTACTCCCGGAGACATCACCTGTCCGCCGGCACTTCGACCAGCCGCCATATTACTTATCGGTATGCTCGCCGCCAATGGCACATCAACGCTACGTAACGTGTATTCGATAAATCGGGGTTATGAAAAAATCGCCAGCCGGCTGAACGATATCGGCGCAGATATCGAAATTATGCACGAACTGTAGTAGTACGTCCTATTTTCGCTTTTTAGCTGGCGCTGGATCTGGCGTCAGAGTAGCAATTGCTGCGATAAGCAACATACCAAACAAACCATAGACAATCATGGCAAAGAGTGTCGAAAATTCGAGCACCACGTTGTTTTCGAATGTTTGAGTTGGAAATATCCCGCGGAAGGGTTGCAGTAGCGTTGCGCTCATCTCGTAAATCCACGACACAAATGTCGCAGAATCGCTCGCGCCAAATAATCGCAAGACAAAACGAAGCCCAAGGATGGTTAGTACTGTTCCTATGAATAAGTTAACTAAATTTATCATTATACTGACAAGTCTCATTGCTGCTCTCCTTGTTTATATAGCTACAGTATAACCTACAACGCAAGTACACTGCTTGAAACCAGATGTAATCTGGTATAATCTGCTCTAGTGTTCTTGCGGGATTCGTATAACGGCTAATATATCAGTTTTCCAAACTGAGGACACCGGTTCGATTCCGGTATCCCGCACCAAAAACACTAGACAGTATATAAATACCTCACATAATAATCTGCCTCGGTAGCTCAGCTGGATAGAGCAAGTGGGTTCTAACCATTAGGTCGGGGGTTCGAGTCCCTCCCGGGGTACCAAATAAAACGTCCATGTTTGTCATGGGCTTTTTATTTGGTGGAGTTTTACAACCAAAGAGACGCTGTAGCTGCGTCTCTTTTTGTTATCACAGAATAATGAGATAAATTCACTTTGTGTGTAGAGGGAATGTATACAGAAGTCGACTGGCCGAAGCCTACCAAGCATCAATTCTGGAAGAACAAGACCTCGCAAGCTGAATCTTCCTGCTAAAAACGTTGCAAAAATTGCTCAAACCAGCTATAATCACCCCTGTTTTGATACAATCAAATCATATAGCATGTATAGCTCAGTTGGCGTACCGATAGGTGCAGAAATAGAAATAGCGCTCAGGCGCTCTAACCAACCGATACTGTTGCTTGCTTTACGAAGCTGTATCTTAACAATACAATCAAATCATATGGCGGGTGTAGCTCAGTCGGTTAGAGCGCCTGGTTGTGGTCTAGGAGGCCGTGGGTTCGAGCCCCATCACTCGCCCCAAAAGTTGATAACTAAATGACTTCCGAGCAACGGAAGTCATTTTTATTTCTTCCAAATATACTGTAAAATTCAACCGCGGTAATGATGATTACAGTATTTTCCGGACTATTCATGTGTAATGCAACACGAATACCACATGAATGTATTGACTTTTTTAGTATTTTGTAGTATTATATAGCAACAATAGAGTGGATTGGAGAGTTATTGCAATGGAACAGTCAAAAGAACTAGTAAAATCACATTTTAACAGATTACCGCGACGTATTTCTGCGTTCCGATCACTGGTCGCTGGCGTAGCTGCCCTCAGTTTGCTTGCCGCCGCCGAGGCTCCTGCACCGGAAGAAGCACCTATCCTTGAAAATGCAGACATACAACCTACCGAATCAGAGGTTGAGAATCTTATTGAGACTCCAGAAGCTGAAACGCCCGAGATAGACGCTCCAGTTGAAACAGAGATACTTCCTTACGCATTTAACGTACTCCAAGACTGCGTCACAGAAGACACCTGGGAATTTACCATCAATGCTTCATATGACAGCAACCACAGTGATGACAGTGGCCTACAGAGCACTATCGCCCCACACGGTGGACCTGACACGGACTCGCCTGAATACAACCCAGATGTTGTCTACGAGCTAAACCTTGCACCCGGCGAAAGCAAGTCTGTAACCGTTACAGATCTTCCAGAAATTGCCAGATACGAATGGATTGATACCACTGAAAACCAATTGATAACAGAGTTTAACGGCGGTAATGTTGACTTTTCAAGATGCGAAATAGTACCGGCACCAACACCGGAGACGTCGGATGAAACTCCGGATCAACCGATCGAAGCACCTGAAGAACCTACGCCAGAGCCAAAGCCTAAAGAGACCCCAGCAGAAACAGATACCACAGTCGAGGAGGAAGTTGAAGCAAGTACACCTGTAGAGTCTGCCAACCCTCAGGAAGAATTACCTGCTACAGGCATCAACGCACTGTTTCTCGCTATCGGTGGAAGCGCCATGATTGCTACTGGCGGATCGTTTCTTCGCCGTAAAAAAGCACAGTAGTGCCTTTTAACTTGATTACAGATAAAGGCGTCCAAACGGATGTCTTTTTTTGTTATACTACTGATTGAATCAGGGATAAAAACAAGGGAGACAGCATGTTAAAAAAGATCCTAACGTTTTTTCGGGAGTACCGGCAACTGGCATTTGTTATTGTCGCAATTATCACGGCGCTTGGCCTCCAGCTAAGCGGAGATCAACCAACAACTAATTGGGTACTCGGCATCAGCTCCAGTATTATGGTCATTTTCCTGATTAAGGATATGATCCAAACGTTACGCGAAGGTAGCGTCGGTGTGGATGTACTGGCGGCAACCGCTATTGTTACTGCCGTTGTGCTTGGTGAATACTGGGCAGCCATGGTAATCGTTTTGATGTTAACAGGTGGAGAGGCGCTAGAAGATTATGCCGAAGCCCGAGCTCAATCAGAACTGACATCCCTGCTAAAACGAAAGCCCACAAAAACACGTATTTTACGCAGTGGCAAACGCGTAGACATTGCCGTCAGTAAAGTTCAGGCAAAAGACAAAGTTATTGTACTGCCTGGCGAGGTCATACCCGTAGATGGCACAATTTTCGACGGCATCAGCAATGTTGATGAATCCAGTCTGACGGGTGAAAGCCTCCCCGTACTCGCAGAAAAAGGTGGCACTGTCCTGAGTGGATCCGTCAACCTAGATGGTGAACTAACCATAGAAGCCACCCAGACGGCCAGCAATAGTCAGTACGAACAGATTATTCGCCTCGTAAAGTCTGCTCAGGCTAGCAAAGCTCCCTTTGTACGTATGGCGGACCGTTTCGCAGTACCGTTTACCCTTGTATCCTACCTAATAGCCGGCTCAGCGTGGTTTGTTTCTGGTGATCCAGTACGGTTCTTGCAGGTACTCGTAGTGGCGACGCCCTGCCCGCTTATTCTTGGTGCGCCAATCGCCCTGATATCTGGCATGAGCCGGGCTGCAAAACACGGCATCATTGTACGCACTGGTTCCGCCATGGAACGGCTTGCGGAAATCGAAACTATCGCCTTTGACAAGACCGGCACCCTAACCGTCGGTGCACCAACCGTCGAGGCGGTGCATGTCTATAAAGGCTACAAAAAACGAGATGTCCTGACCTATGCCGCAGCCCTCGAACAAAGCTCGACGCACATATTAGCGAAAGCTATTGTCGAACACACTGAGAGCAAAAAGGTGTCGATCAAAAAAGCCAAGCACATCAGAGAGTCATCAGGTCACGGTATGATTGGTCGGATGAACGGCAAAACCGTTGCCATTGGACGACTAAGCTTCCTTGACTCGCACGGAATTGATATCCCAGCCGAGCTAACCGCCAAAGCCCCTGACGCAACCACAGCCTATATTGCCTTTAACGATTCTCTTATCGGACATATCACCTTCAGTGACAAAGTCCGCCCAGAAGCGCAGACGATGCTTGCACGGCTCAAGAAAGCAGGCATCAAACACACTATGATGGTTACTGGAGATACTGAGTCAGTCGCTCAAAAAATTGCCAAAAAATTAGGTATCGAAAAAGTCGTCGCTAACTGCCTACCCGGCGATAAGATTATCGCCATAGAACAAGCCCAGAATCGGCCTGTCGCGTTCGTCGGCGATGGCGTCAACGATGCCCCAGTCCTTACTGCTTCAGACGTCGGTATTGCGCTTGGTGCCCGTGGCTCAACAGCTGCTAGCGAGTCTGCTGACGTTGTGATTATGCTCGACGATGTTGGCAAGGTAGCTGACAGCGTAGAGATTGCCAATCGCACCTTTGCTATAGCCCGCCAGAGTATATTAATAGGAATATTTATCAGTATCGGCCTCATGGCAGTCTTCTGGACCGGCCGGTTTAGCCCTCTGCAGGGTGCATTTTTGCAAGAAATCGTTGATATAATCGTCATTATCAACGCCCTTCGAGCTCACGGTGCGTGGCAACGGCGCAAAAAGTCCGGGTTCAGAAAAGCAGCAACAGCGTAATAACCGCTCCCGGCACAAAGACATTATCCAGGCCATTGGGCGATATATTTTCTATAAATGTTGCAAGGATTGGAATAACTCCAATATACATGAGCATTGTTGGGATATCTAAAGTTGGCTTAAATATGGCAGCCGTCGTCATAATAATCATAGAGCAAACATAAAACGTTGCCGTACCAATAAGCGTCTTTTTCTGCTTCCTGATGTTGTAGGCCGTCTTTCTGCCAAACCGAGAACCAATCAGTGCAGCCATACCATCAGCAAAGGCCACGTGAAGCACAGCCACAGCAAATATGGTCTTGGTCGGCTCCAGCGTGGCAGCAATGATAATAATTATCGGTGCTGCGATGTCACCGTAACTTCGACGCTTTACATCAAAAATACTCGGAAACAACACTAGCTTCCGAACAACCACGGCGGACACAAAGGCAACGACCAAGGCTATACGGATTTCGCTCCACGACATATACACCGGCCACGCTGCGATAAAACTACCAATCAAGATGTGTGCGAGCTTACGGGACGCCTCACCACGCACCAGTTTTTTCTGCCATAAATACTCGTTCGTAAGTAAAACAGCGCCGATAGCCGTGAGGCTCAGGAGAATATATAACATGCCTCTTATTTAAGCGTACCACTCTCCGATTAGCAACCAGCCAGTATCAGCTAAAACGGCCTAGAGGGCTCGTTTTATAGAGCTCGGCGTTGGCAAAATAATCGGTACTTCTTTTTTGTATTGTTGGTACGACTCTTGCTTGCCCCACTTTTTATCTGCAGATTTTTCTAGTAGCGGAACGCCACTCACAAACAGCAATAATGACACAATGTAGAGCGGACTAATAAGTCCTGCATAGACAGCTAATCCGCTGAGTGATGGCAGAGCAAACAAGTATAGCCCGGTCCAAACCATCATTTCTCCTAAGTAATTCGGGTGGCGGGTCATTCGCCAAACGCCTTCGTCAATCCATTCGTACTTCTTTGCCTTACCGCTAAACCGAAACAAAAACTTCTGGTAATCAGCCGTTGCTTCAAGTACTAAGCCAACAGCAAAAATGGCCAGCCCAAACCAAGACAATGCGGTGACCATCGTATCTGCCTCTTGCCAAAGCAAAATACTGGCGACCAGCACGACAAATACACTGACTCCCTGCAACAGCCAAAACTGCAAAAAGCTAAAAAACTTGTCTCTCATGGAATCAAAGCGAGAGTCCTTGCCCATCTTGTTGATACGGATCAACAAGAAGCCACCGAGGCGAAGTGACCACGCCAAGACCGCCAGCAACAACACTGTGTGGGCAAGCGCCTGCTCACTTCTACTATATACAGCGAGCGCTACCACAGCAAAGGTAACCGCATAGGAAATATCTGTTAATTTATCTGTCTTGAACTTAAATGCGGGCAAAAACATTAAGATGTTAATACCGACTGATACGAGAAAGGCCCAAAGAAGTATATTCATAGCCTGAGTATACATTATTGCAGTATTTATCACGTATCACGCACAAGTATTTTATATGTTGACCGTTATTGCTTAACAAATGTTTCGTTTTGATATTAAGTCAAACATTTTGCAACTGTTATATTCGCTCAAGTAGCGCCTCCCTAGTAGACCACGGTTAACAAAAAAGTGGTGACGCTCTTTTGGCTACCACCACTTATGTATTGTAATTATTAGCTTTTACTACTGTACTTGTACGATAGCTCTGTCGGATCCAAATGCAGATGGTTTCCATATAACATATTGACTATCCTCTTCAACCGGGACTTCAAAAACAATATTTCCAGATACGGTTCCACCAGAAACCAAGTCGCCGGAACTTAACGAGTTATCTACACTCGAGAAAGAACCATCCAACACTTGGCCACCTGCAGTCTGAATACGAAAATCAAATACATTGTACGGTTGAGTGCTATCGCTATTATTTACAATAGTGACGTTTGCAACTACATAGGTATTCCCTGGATCAGCATCCTGAAATTCATCAAGGCTTGTAGCGTAGTTAACCTCATCTAATGTCATTGAAACATCGCTAATAGTTGCTGTTTCTCCTGGGAGCACTTCTACATCAGACGCCTGTTTATCGGCTCGATTATCAAATCTATATTCTTTATCGCCATTTTCTGAGGTGCTATTCCCGGATGTTGAACTAGTGTCGCTAGACTCATCACCACTTAGAGCACCGCCAATGATTACTAAAGCAATGATTACTAAAACTACGGTTAAAAACTTATGCTTCGCAAACCAGCTTTTATTTTTTTCGCTGTCACTCATCTCTTACCCCTTTACCTTTTCTTTAATATTAAAATTATACACTGAAACAGGTTAGAAATGAAAAACGACTGTCAAAAGACAATCGTTTTTCATTGGTCGGGGTGAAAGGACTCGAACCTTCGACCTCACGGTCCCAAACCGCGCGCGCTAGCCAACTGCGCCACACCCCGAAAAGTGTTTTACCGAGTAATTTTAACAAATTAGCTCATAAATTCATAGCATCAACCACTAATTACGTGATCTGGCGTGCTCCTTAGGCTAAATTACGTAATAAATTCCTGGATGCCGTCGATGGATTTTGCCAGACCGGTTTGGTTGTTTACGTCAATCAACACGGCATTAAACTGGTAGGGCTTTTCGTCGATTATTTCGTTCTTGGTAATCTTGCCGTCGCGCCAGCGTGGAACGACAGACTCAAATGACACACCAAGGCTTGAGTGAAGCACCCCACACATACCAACGTCACTAATGTGGGCTGTGCCTTTTGGCAGGACCATGGCATCGTTCGTCGGCACATGCCAGTGATCGCCAACTACGGCCGAGACCCGGCCATCAAGGTAATAGCCGATAATTCGCTTCTCGCTGCTAAAATCACCGTGGAAGTTTACAATAGTTGCAACCCGACTAACGCCTTCGTTCTCTGCCAAGATGCTATCAACCGACTGTAGGGGATTATCTATAATAACTTCCCGTCCAACCGTCGTGCCGAGCAGAGATATAAACAGCACCTTGCCATTTCCGGTGTCAAAATATTTCCAACCCTGCCCGGGACAGGTTGTCATGTTTGCTGGACCAATGACTGGCTCAGAATTGTTTTTTAGTGCCTCGTGAATGCCTGATTTTGCTGGTGTATGGTTACCACCAGTAAAAAAGTCAATCCCAAGATTTTGCAAATGCTTCATGTCGGCCATAGACATACTCTTGCCGTCAGTCACGTTCTCTGCCTGCCCCACGATTACATCTGGCTTATGCGTTGATCTGAGCTGGGGCAGTAACACCTCAACTGTCTTGATGCCAGCCTGCGCCATAATATCGCCGATGTATAAAATCTTCATGCGACGGTCGCCTTAAACGGTGATGTGCCTTTTTCGAGGTAATAGCTGTGTACATCGTCTGACAGGGCGCTAGATACTTGTCGATACGTCCACGGACCCAGAAGTTCCTGGGTATCTTCAAGTGCAACAAACCGCATCTCGTCTAGTTCGTCCTCTTGCAAGCGAATCTGCGAAATACTTGACGTGTTAAGTATTCCTCCGTAGAAATAGAAATATAGTTTATCGACCAGCTCGTCGGCTACCGGACGGTAATCCACCGAACTAAATCTCAAAGATTGCCTGTCTAGCGTGAGATCGAGCTCTTCTTTAACTTCTCGGATGGCGCCGTCGAGTGGTGACTCGTGTTCGTCAATGACCCCGCCGGGTAGATTCCAGGTGTCTCGGTAGTTTGGCTTGACTAACAACACCTCCCCGGCTTCGTTCGTGAACAGTACAGCAGCTGACATGGGCTTTCTAGACTGGCCGTTAAACCACTTCCGGTGTTCTTCTTCGCTAAATCTCATATATTCCTATTCTAGCGTACTTACTGGGTCAGCCGGCTATTTTGCAAACTCGACAGCTCGAGTCTCGCGGATGACATTGACTTTAACAGTTCCCGGATACTGCATCGAGGACTCAATTTTCGTGGCGACGTCTCTGGCGAGTTTAATGGCGGCGAGGTCGTCGATAGCTCCTGGCTTAACAAAAATTCTGACTTCACGGCCAGCGCTGATGGCGTAGGACTTTTCGACGCCTTTAAACCCGTTGGCAACGTTCTCAAGATCCTTCATGCGCTCTGCAAAGTTTTCGGCGCTGATGTTTCGAGCGCCTGGCCGTGAGGCGCTAATGGCGTCAACCACACGGATAATCATAGCCTCGACGGTGTTAGCGTCGATGTCGTCATGGTGAGCCTCTGCCGCGTGCGCAACTTCTTCTGGTGCACCGTATTTTCGGAGCATCTCACCGCTGATGTGGTGGTGCTTGCCTTCCATCTTATGTGTCAGAGCCTTACCAAGGTCATGGACCAAAGCAGAATATTTCGTAATTTTGACGTCTGCACCCAGTTCCTCGGCGATGACACCCGCAATGTGCGCCATCTCGGTACTGTGCTTAAGCACGTTCTGTCCGTAACTAGTTCTAAACTTCAGCTCACCAAGCAGTTGTAAGATTTCTTTTGGAATACCAATAATACCGACCTCTCGGGCGGCATCTTCTCCGGCTCGAAGCACTTCTTTTTGGACTTGCTTTTGAGCTTTCTCGACAACTTCCTCAATACGTCCCGGGTGTACCCGACCGTCCTTGAGAAGCATTTCCAACGCCTGACGTCCAACTTCTCGACGAACCGGGTCAAAGCTACTAAGAATAATCATGCCTGGGGTGTCATCTACCATGATGTCAACGCCGGTAGCCCGCTGGAGCGCCTGAATGTTTCGGCCTTCTTTACCGATAATGCGGCCCTTCATGTCTTCGTCTTCTAGACGTACGGCAGTCACCGTCCGCTCAGCCGTTACTTCACTCGCCATACGCTCCATGGCACCAACAATCACCGCTGCGGCTTTTTCCTCTGCCAAATCTTTGGCCTCGTTTTGCAATTTGTTAATAAGTCCGGTGAGGTCGTCCTTAATGTCTCGCTCAGTCATTTGCATAAGTTTTTCACCGGCATCTTTTTTAGACAGTTTGGCGATTTTTTCGAGCTTTTCTTGTTGGCGAACCCGCAAATCACGAATCTCGTTCTTGAGCTGTTCTACTTCGTCTTCACCTTTTCGAAGCCGTTCGGACCGTTTGTCGATTTCGTCCAGTTTTTTGTCGAGATTTTCCTCACGGGAAAGTAGCCGTTGTTCGACTTCTTTGATTTCTCGTCGGCGATCGGCTTCATCCCTGCGGGCTTCATCGGATAGCTTCTGGGCTTCTTCTCGGGCTTTAGATAGCTCTTTTTCTGCCTCTTTTTTTGCTTTTATGAGTTCTTTTTCGGCAGCCTTATCGGCACTGCCGAGTTTTTTCTTTGTAACGGATTGACTCGCCACAAATCCAGCAGCCGCACCAGCTACTGCAAGCAGTAGAGTTATTGGATCCATATTTTTCCTTTCACGAAAGCTGAACGATTACACGCGAGCAATCACTATCACTTCATTAGTTCACGTGTTTGTTTGTTCAGATTATCAAGATTAACGTTTGTAGAATTCATCTATTGAATTTTGCTCCCAAAAAATCGGCAAAAATTCCTAATCACTACTATACGGCGAACCAATAAAAAATGCTACAGCTCGACCGCGTAAACGACCAAACGATCCTGGTAATCGCCCGTCAGCACATTAAACCGCCCATCATAGGCCACCAAGTTCAAGCCATTTTTACCACTGACGAATGGCGCTAGAACAGATGAGACATCAAAATTATCAAATGGAACTGCATCTTTTTTGACAACTTCATATTGATAGATTTTGCCATCACCTCGCTCGACTTCGATCGTGTCACCAACGGTTAATGCCTTCAGATAATAAAACACCCCCCTAGTTGACGGTCCAGAGACGTACCCGCTCATAACAACGGCTCCAGTTTGGCCGGGCAGACGGCTGCCGTTGTACCAGCCAACATCAAAAATACTTTCCGGTACAAGCAATTGATTAGTAGCGTCTACGCCGAGTGAATAAACGCGAGCCTCCATGTCGATACTGTTAATTCGTACATACCTCGGATGGTCTGGAGCAACATCGTGTTGCTCAACCTCTGAGCGCTTTGGAACTTCTTCGGATGGCCCGACTGTCTCGACGCCAGCAGTACTAACTGCAGAACTTGTAGCGGCGGTTTCTGACAACACCTGTGGATTTGACTGTTCCAGATAGCTGTGTGTGTAACGACCACCTACGAGGAGCCCACCAATTATCATGAGACCAATAGTCAAGCCCTTTACTGCGCGTGAGGCTATTGAACGCACCTGCTGACTTTTATGAGCCTTTCTTTGACTCGCATTAGGCTTTGCGACCGTCTTTCGATGTAGCACATTTGAACGTCGAGCAGCCCTTCGGCTCGGGCTGGCAGGACGAATGGTGCGAGCTGGTGGTGATGTATTTTTCGCGACAGTATTAGGTTCGGAGCTAGATTTTGGAGATACGGTCGCAATGCCGCCATCGCTCGTTTTTTGGTCTGACAAGTTTTGATTGCTAACTGGCGAAGGCTTCAAACCCGTCAGACTGCCGACTGGAGTTACCGTCCGGCGAGCAGGTCTACTTCGGATGACTTTATTTTTATCAGTGAGGTACCCCTGTCCAGCAAGCGCTGAAACTTCAGCTCCAACAAATGACCGCGCAACACCACGAGCAGGAAGATGACGGTCCGTACCCCGATCTTGACTCTGTCGTTGTGGTGTTTTGTATCGATTTGTCATGTTTTGTTTTTAATTTTTTATGCGGAAACGACGAAAAGACATCAAAGAATACTGATGCCTCAACTCAGCTTCATAAGAGAAGCGCCAAAGGTAGTCATTTTTGTTTCCTTTTTTGTTAAAAATTACTACACCTTAAACTATAGCGCTATCTGTTTATTTGTCAATATAGTTATGGTTACACGTTGTTTTTATTACTTCTTTTGTGGTGTTGTAGCAGCCGGCCGATCGTAAACAGGGGTGACATACGCCGACTCGGGCTGGAGACCTAGTTTTCTGACACCTTCAGTCTGCCAATGTGTATCCCTAGCGCCGACTACTGGAATATCGAGACTGCCTGCCAATGCATTGGCAACCGTAACGCCGATTCGCACTCCAGTAAAACTTCCTGGACCTTCGTATACAACTAGTGCTTCTACATCGTCCAAGACTTTGCTATTGGCCTTCAGTACATCAATGATTTTTGTATGCAACGTGCTGGCAAGCTCACGGTGAGCCAACCAATGAATTTGGTCTAGAACCACCGTATCTTCAAACAGCGCAATCTCGGCCTCTGGCTTGTCCGTGCGAATCGATAAAATTAACATAGATCTTTAACCAATCGTTCTTGAGGTGCACTGCTCTCAAACAGGAGCTCTCTCTGAGTGTCGCCGGTTTTTCGAAAAATAACCGTTAGCCGATCCTCTGGTAACATATGTTCGACCATACCGGCCCACTCGATAACAACAACGGCGTCGGTATCGTCTAAGGCATCCTGCAAATCATGCCCCAACAGCCCCGCTTCCGCCAACCGATACAAATCAAAATGATATATACGAACCGAGGGCGATTCGTATATCCGACAGATGGCAAATGTCGGACTGGCAACCGCATCAGTACTCCCAGCACCCCTTGCAAGACCACGCACAAAAGCCGTCTTCCCCCCGCCCAAATCACTACGGAGCTCTATGACATCCCCAGCCTTAAGCAATGCCCCTATTTTTTCTGCATAGGACTCGGTCTGCTCTGGGCTACTGCTGAGTACGTTTAATTTCATGTCGAGTCACATTATCTGGTACAACCAGAGGTGTCGTCAAGCGGTAGTTGTGACAAACAACATTGACAGTGGACTGACAAAAAGCGTTATACTAACGGTTATATTATGATGTTACTCTCAGAATCGTTACTAAACCGACCGGTCATGAGCCTGCGCACTGGCGGTAAAATCGCCCTTGCTCAAACACCAATAATTAATCCCGACAATCTGAAGATCGAGGGCTTTTACTGCGAAGATTCGTTTTCTAAAGAACGACTCATTCTTGTATCGCAGGATATTCGAGACCAGATAAAGCAAGGTTTTGCCGTAAACGACCATGACGTCCTAGTTGAGGCAGAAGACCTGATTCGCCTTAAAGACGTTCTGGAAATTGATTTTCAGCTGCTACATAAAACCGTCGTGACAAAAGAAAAGAAAAAAATAGGCAAAGTCGTCGATTTCGCCGTCGACTCCGAAACCCTCTACGTACAAAAACTATACGTTGGGCAGAGCCTACTAAAAAACCTACACAGCGGACAGCTCAGTGTTGATCGTAACCAAATTTTGGAAATTACAGATAAAAACATCATCATCAAAGATCCGCTACAGCACACGCCACTACGCGTACCGCTTACCAAGCCTGCGGCGACGAGCTAGAGGATTCTTCAAGTGCCTCTTTAATATCACCGTAAGAAAACCCCTGCCGGCTTAGGTACTGCATCAGTTTTGTGGTGTCGTGGTAGCGAGTTTGCGTTTGTTTGCGGGCAATTAGATCTTTGAGGATCTGCTTTTCGTCTGTTTCATCAGACTGCAATACCCGGTCAATAATGTCACTGGGCACTCGTTTTTGTCGGAGCTCCTGTTGCAGTCGCCGAGTGCTCGTGAGCTTAAGTAGCCGGCGGTTCTCGACCCACCTTCGGGCAAAATCTTCATCATCCACATATCCACGCTCCCGTAGCGTTGCTAGCACTTCTTGAGCAACATCTTCAGCAATATCTTTACGTTTTAAATACGACTCTATTTCCCAAGTACTGCGCGGACGGCGGGCCAAAAGCCCCATGACTCGATCAAGCGCCTTATCAACCGACGCCGTTTGTTGAACTAGCTCTAGTTCTTCTTCTGTTAGCTCTTGACCTATACGTAAACCACTGTGAAATAACCCGTTTTCAGACAATGAAAAGGTATATTTTTCGTCTACGAAAATTGAGTATCTGTCGGCTCGTTTTACCTGTTGCTTAATAGCAGAAATACGCACTAGCTCGCCTTTTTCGTCTTCCTAAAACTAGAATTTAACCTTTGAAATAAGGTACGCCCTAGTCTTCTTTCGCGACAACTTCCTGAACAGCTACTGTCAGTCGGTCCATTTTATCTGAATTCTCTTCCAGATATGTCCGCATACTGTCACGTCCGGAAAACTTTTGGCCGTCATATGTAAACCAAGCACCGGCTTTTTCGATGAGTTCATACTTAACCCCAAGGTCAAGTATGTCGCCGGAGCGTGAGATACCTTTGTTGTACAAGATATCAAATTCAGCCTGTCGAAACGGCGGTGCAACTTTGTTTTTGACGACCTTTACCCGCGTACGGTTACCGATGATGTCATCGCCCTGCTTGATTTGCGAGATACGACGAATGTCCATACGTACTGAAGAGTAAAACTTCAGCGCGTTACCGCCTGTCGTGGTTTCGGGATTTCCAAACATGACACCGATTTTCATACGAATCTGGTTAATAAATATAACAGTCGCTTTACTGCGAGATATGACACCTGTCAGCTTACGAAGTGCCTGGCTCATTAGCCGAGCTTGTAAGCCCATGTGGCTGTCACCCATGTCGCCTTCGATTTCTGCTCGTGGCACCAACGCAGCAACTGAATCAACGACTATCAAGTCAACGGCGTTACTGCGCACCAGCGTTTCTGTAATCTCAAGTGCCTGTTCGCCGTTATCTGGCTGGGAAAGAAGTAAGTTGTCGGTATCGACACCAATACGCCGGGCATAGGTTGGGTCAAGCGCGTGCTCCGCATCAATAAATGCCGCCGTACCGCCTTGTTTCTGAATCTCAGCAATGGCGTGTAAAGACAGTGTGGTTTTACCGGAACTCTCTGGACCATAGATTTCGATAACTCGCCCCTTTGGAATACCGCCGCCAAGCGCGATATCTAAACTTGGGCTTCCGGTAGAGAATGACTCGACTTTACCGCTATAACCTTCGCCAAGCTTCATGATTGAACCTTTACCGTACTGCTTTTCAATCGTATCGAGTGCTAGGCCGAGTGCCTTACTCCTACCGTCTCCTTCAGCTTTCTTAGCCGTGTCTTTGGTATCTTTGGTTTCTTTGGTCGCTTTTTTAGCCACAGTAGACGTGTCCTCTCATTTGTTTATCCCTATTTTGCTAGTATAACAAACTCGTCGAATCGAAGATTGATTTCACATCTTAAGCGGTGGTCTATATACTTAAACGTAACCTCTATGCGTATATCAGATTCATTGGTCGAAAAACTGCTTATTGATGCCGAGAAAGTAAAGGCGGATCAGCTACAGTCGCTTCGTGACCAAGAAGAGACTGAAAAACGACCCCTCCAGGACCTAGCTATTGGCAACGGCATCGTCAGCGAAAAAGAACTGACGCAACTCTACGCCGACGAAATCGACGTCCCTTTTGTCGAGCTCAATCCCAAAGAAATCAAGCGCGAAGTACTCAAGCTAGTTCCAGAGCGTATTGCCCGGCAGTACGGCGTCGTGTTGTTTGGCGTCGATGATGACGGTTCAAAACTCTTGGCGATGGAAGATCCTGACGACATTCAGGCACTTAGCTTCTTAAAAAAACAGCTTGGCGACTTAATTAAGGTTCACATCGCTACCCGTAGCGTTATTCAAGCGTCTCTTGATCAATATCGCGGGAACATCGGCAGCGAGCTAACGAAAGTTGTCGCCGGCGAAGACATAGAAGAAGCCGAGGAAGATGACGTCAATGAAGAAGATTTAGCGGAAGACTCTCCGATCGCCCAGACCGTTAACCTGTTAATCGAGTACGCCATCCGCAGCAGCGCCAGCGATATTCATATTGAGCCCCGAGACAACCATGTTATTGTCCGCTACCGCATAGACGGTGTCCTGCGAGAAGCCAACAAACTACCCAAAAAAGTCCAGAACGCACTTGTATCTCGCATAAAGATATTATCTAACCTTAAGATTGACGAACGTCGAGCCCCGCAAGACGGGCGGTTCAAAATTCAAGTCAGTGGTGCAATGTATGCCATGCGTGTGTCGACCCTACCAATTAACGAAGGTGAAAAAGTGGTTATGCGTATTCTTGACGAGTCCGGCAAGCCCGTCACCCTTGAAGAGCTCGGATACTGGGGTCCGTCGCTAGACCTTATCAATAAAGGTATCGCCCAGCCACACGGGATGATTTTGGTCACCGGTCCAACTGGTTCTGGTAAATCGACCAGCCTTTTTAGTGTGCTGAGTATCCTAAATAAACCAAGCGTTAATATCTCAACCATTGAAGATCCGGTTGAATACAAAATTCCTGGCGCCAACCAGGTCCAAGTCAACCCAAAAGCCAACATGACCTTTGCAGCCGGCCTGCGCGCATTACTTCGGCAGGACCCGAACATCATCATGGTTGGTGAGATTCGAGACTCCGAGACCGCCGGCCTAGGTGTGCAGGCAGCGCTGACCGGTCACCTTGTGTTCGCAACGCTTCACACGAACAATGCCGCCACCTGTCTACCTCGTATGCTAGACATGGGTATTGAACCGTTTTTGATTGCCAGCACCATTCGTGCCGTTGTCGGTCAACGACTGGTTAGACGCCTGTGCGTCGACTGCCGGGAATCCGTCACCCCAGATGCACCAACGCTTAAGAAAATTAATGACATCTTCGACACCAAGGACAGTAGTGTGATGAAACACATTCACGAACTGGAAGAAAAGGCGCTCGAAGGGGGTATCGGCAAGGTCAGCACCGGCAAGAGCAAGGACGACACGTCTCAGATGAGCACTACCGAATCATCAATCAAAAAGATTTGGAAAGCTCATGATGGAGGATGTGAAAGTTGTGGCCACGTCGGCTACAAAGGCAGGGTCGGCATTTATGAAGTCCTCGATAACTCGACCTCTATCCAAAAGCTCATCGTCGCAAACGCAACCAGTGACGATATTGAGGAAGAATCAATCAAAAACGGTATGGTTACGATGCAAACAGACGGCTTCATAAAAGCTCTTCGTGGGCAAACATCAATCGAAGAAATTCTTCGGGTAACCGCAGAGAAGTAGCCACTCCTATGAAATTTAGCTACAGCGCCATCAATAAAGACGGGACAACGATCAATGGAACGGCCGAAGCCGCCACAAAAGACGCGCTGGCTGCCAGCTTATCCCGACAAGGCGCCAGACCATTAGTTATAAAGCCAGAAAAGGGCTCTATCGGCGGTAAAGTACTATTCACAAGCAAGGTGAAGCTCAAAGACCTATCCAGCTTTACACGGCAACTATCAACAATGGTTTCGGCTGGCGTACCACTGACGCGAGCGTTCTCGACACTGCATGAGCAAACCGACAGCGACACTCTCCGCGGAGTTATCGGTACAGTCTCAAAAGACATAGAAGGCGGTATGGCTCTGGGTGATGCGTTTGAAAAACACCCCAAAGTTTTTTCAGATGTTTACATCAATATGGTTCGAGCCGGTGAAGCCGGTGGTATCTTAGATGAAATCCTCAAACGACTAGCCACACAACTAGAAAGCGATTCCAGTATGCGCAAGAAAATTAAAAGCGCCATGATGTACCCTCTTGTTATTTTGGTTATTACTATACTTGCATTCTTTGCCATCATGATTTTTGTCATACCGCAATTAGGGGAGATTTTACTGGAGCTTGGTGGTGACCTGCCCGTGTACACCAAAGCCCTGTTGGCCATAAGTGAGTTCACGAGCTCGAACGCCCTCCTGCTCATCGGTGGATTTGGAGCCATAACGTTCTCGGTACTGCGCTACATTAAAACACCAAAAGGAAAATACGTATTCCATTCTCTGCTGCTCAAAACTCCGGTCATAAAAATGATTATTACAAAAATTGCAATCGCTCGATTTGCCCGAACCTTTTCATCGCTGATGGCAGCTGGGGTGGGCGTACTTGACGCCCTGCGGGTCACCGGTGGCGCTATCGGCAATAAGGTCATAGAGGCGGAACTGGCATTAGCCGCCAAAGAAGTGCAAAACGGCAAACAACTGTCCGAACCGCTATCTACGAGTAAACATTTCCCGCCAATCGTTTCTCAGATGATAGCGATTGGCGAAGAGACAGGACAAATTGATGTGATTTTAATAAAAGTTGCTGACTTTTACGAAGAGGAAGTGCAAACCACCATAGACGGGCTCAGCTCTATTATCGAGCCGATCATGATCGTGATTCTTGGTGGTATGGTTGGCATGATCGCAATTAGTGTCATGGGACCAATTGCATCCCTGAGTCAAAACATCAAAGGTTGACTTACTTATAGCCAGGCAAAAACAAAACTGGCTATACGCATTAATCTTGACGAAAACCCGCTTATGTTTATACTTATTGATAGACGCTCACGATTCTATATTTCGTAGGGTCACAACAGAAGTAACAAATAAACTTAGGAGGGTGGGTCTTTTATGACAACTCAAAGTAAACAAAAAGGTTTTACAATCATCGAGCTATTGATTGTAATCGTCGTTATCGGAATTTTAGCAACTATCACTATTGTGGCGCTTGGTGGTGCCAACGCACGAGCACGAGACTCAAAGCGAGAGTCAGACATCAGCTCAACACACAACGCAATTGAAGCCTACTACGCAATCGGGAACTCACAGTACCCAACATTGACTGAGCTCAATGACGGCACAACAGTTGACGGAGTTGATGGCGAGATTCGTGACCCGAAAGCAGTTCCTGCTGACACAGTCAGCTTTTTCGACGCCGCAACACCAACTCGCTATGGTTACGTACCAGTACCAGCTGGTTGTGACAACTCAACGACTATCTGTACCGGCTATACGTTGACTGCACAACGCGAAAGCAGTGATGAAGACATCGTTCGAACGGCTCGACAGTAACGTCACATTAAAAGACTACAAAAAGAACTCGGCGACATGCCGAGTTCTTTTTGTATAATAGATAGTGTATATGCTTAAAAAAACGAACCAAGACGGCTTTAGTATTGTAGAAGTGCTGATTGCGACGGCTATATTCCCCATCATCGTGTTTGGGCTCTACAACGCAAGCCTAGCAGTACAGCGGTCATATTCACATGCCCGTCAACTAAACGAGATATACGCCGTACTGAGTGCCTGCCCGGAGCTGGACCGCGCTCTCGAATTTAACTCGATAACTGAGGATAACAACTGTTTCCCGAACAATGTCTTTGAGATAGAAGGTGGTAGCAGTGGAACCGTAATTTATGAACCAAACCTCTCTATCCAAGAAACATCCAGTCTCGACGCGTCAGATCCACTGTCTGACGTGCCAGATGCCAAAGTTATCGCAATAGATGTAGACATTCCAAACACGACCGCACCACCAGTTGAGCTTCGCCTGCTTGTCGGCAGAAATGGTCTCGGTCAACAATGAGAAGTCTGATGCTAGATAACGACAGTGGCTTTACCATCACCGAGCTTCTTATCGTCATTGTCGCAACAGGGGTTATGTCAGCAGCGATTTTAACGTTTACATTCCAGTACTGGCGCTATTCCTACGCCCTTCAGTCGGATCTTGAGTCCCTGACGACTCGCCTGAATGCCGGTGATTCCCTGCGGACGCTCATCGGCTCATCTACTGGATTCATCATCCAGACAAGTCTACCGGATGACCCCCCTTTAAACCCCGACCCCAATAATGCAGTGTACTGGGAAGAGCTTCACGCCACCCCGACGACGTACCCAGCCATAGCCGGGGAAACAACCCCTGTCGCCTATTTCAAAAGAATGAGCTTTGACGCAGGTCGAGAAATCATATTCAACGGCGAGGAACCCTATGAAGACGAGTACGTTTTATACATAAACGGAGATGAACGAGCCCTGTACCTCCGTTCTATCGCCAACCCTAACGCCCCCGACAACGCGCTGCAATCAAGCTGTGAGCCCGCGAGTGCAAGCCCATTATGTCCAGCAGACCGAATTATCGCCGAAGATGTGTCTTCAGTCGCTATGCGGTATTTTTCTAGAACCGGCAACTCAATAGACTATACGTCAATTACAGATGACATTACCGGCGAGTTTATCGGACCCGACTTCACGGCGGTGGAGGTTGCGGAACTAACCATATCAATAACCGGTAAGCCGTTATACCAACAAAATGAATCAACCCAAGTGAGCACCGTGATTCGGGTAGCTCTGAGGAACTGACATGCATACACTCCATAAAAAACATGAACAGTCTGGCAGTATCATTGTTTCACTATTAATTATCATTACGCTTCTGGGTGGCTTCATATATGGGCTTGCTGGTATCGCAAACTCGACTATCTCAAGATCTAGACAGCGAATCTTTGCCCTACAGTCGCAGTACGCGGCTGAATCTGGAGCAGATGCGGCCGTCTCATACTTAAACGAAGATAATAACTACACCGGCACGACTGACGAGGTAAAACTACTAGAAAGCGATCGCTACCGCGCAACATTCGATGTTGTAGTCGAACCAGGAAATGACGCAAAAGAGCGTATTGTCACATCGACTGGTAACATATACATCTCGGCTAGCTCCACAACACCTACCTATAGCCACACCATCGAAGTAACAGTCGCCAAAAGCTCCGACACTACAGCAAGCGCACTGCTCAGTCGCAATATCATCGATGTAGAAAGCGGCGTAAAAAGTATCCGCGCCCGAGATATCTATGCCAATGGATACATTAATCTCAACCGAAACACTACAGACCTTATTGCAGAAAATATCATCGTGGCCGGCCGCAACACTGGTTCCGGAAACTGTTCTATTGGCGGAAGAGGTAATCTCGTGAAGCCAGACAGCTTCAGCGATCCAGCGCAAACGAAAACAACAGTACGAACAGCCTTTAATAACTGCTTGTCCCCGCCAGGAAATTCCAACACAACCGATTTTGACGTCTTTTCTAACCAAACTAATATCTCAAAAGTGCAGTCAACGTTTATACCCTGGTCTGACATTATGGATACTACGTATGCTGATGCACCTGGAGGATGTAGCGATTGGACGACCGGCGGAAGCCCTCGAACTATTCCTAGTAGCGGGAACGAAAAGCTAACCCATTATCCAGATACTCAAACAGGCGTTGCTGGCTCTTGCGGAGATAGTGGAGATATTGACCTCGGCAGTACGCAGTACAACATAACCGACCATGTCCACATCCGAGCAAATCTATGTGGTGATAGTGGCTGTACACCAACATTCTTTAACCCTGATCCTGATCCTGAAGGCATAAAGTTTATTTTTGTGGAGGGGTGGATAAACTTTGATCGGCTGACAACGGCGCCCGGCAGTGGTGCAATCGTGTTTATATCGTCCGGCAGTGACCCAGCGGCCAAAACCAGTCGATGCCCGTTGGGTGGCTCTGTGTTCTTGGGAAATGACGGCGATACATCAGCGCCTGCCGCATTTTTACTGGCGAATAATGGCGTCTGCCTAGACAGGACGAGGTTCGGAAGTGAGCCATCATTGGGTGGAATATCCGGCAAAAACATCTACATTGCGACGAATCCAGGAACACCATTTGATCTAGAGCTCGACCCGACATTTCCTGTAGAAGAAATACCAATCGACCTCTCCTGGCGAGCGGTACGATTCAGGCGACTGTAACGCATATGTATGGTATGATACATCTGATAATCACTCAGTATGCTGTAAGTGGGCAAGCATGAACAACAACACAAAATTTTACTACGACAAACCAGTTTTTGGCATCGACATAGGCTTTAACTCTATCAAGGTCATGCAAACGAGGTCTGCCGGCAAAAAACATAAGGTTCTTGGCTACGGCGTCACATCATTTGCCAAGTCTGCCATGGAAGAGGGTCTTATTACCGACCCTGAAGCAATTGCCAGTGCAATCCACGAGCTGTTTGAAAAAAACCTCGTCGGCACCATATCGAGCAAGCGCGTTGCCGTCGCCATTCCGGCTTCCAAAACCTTTAACCGCACCATTCGCTTTCCCAAGATGGATAAGAAAAAAGAACTCGACGAAGCCGTCCGATACGAAGCAGAACAGTACATACCGGTTGCCTTTGATGATTTATACATGGATTACAGTATTGTCAGCCGGACCGACAAAGAAACAGAAGTACTTGCTACCGCAGTCCCAAAGCGTATCGTTGATTCCTACATGACCACCATGCAATTGCTCGGCCTAGAGCCAATAGCTATGGAGACGACCATCAACGCATCCGGCAGACTATTTCTGCAAGCCGAACAAAGCGACGACCCAACAATTCTTATCGACTTTGGCTCGGTGTCGGCTGATATTACTATCTTCGATAAAACACTAGTGGTCACTGGAACCGTGGCCGGTGGCGGCGACAATTTCTCCAACCTCATTGCCAAAAAACTCAACGTAAGCCATGACGAGGCTCATATTATTAAAACTAAATACGGCTTAGGCGTAAGCAAGAAGCAAGCCGAGATAACCGAAGCCCTTCAGCCAATACTTGACCAGCTCATCAAAGAGATTAAGCGCATGATTCGCTACTACGAAGAACGCAAGAACGTCGAGGGTAGAATCGGACAAGTCGTCACACTGGGCGGTGGCGCGAATATGCCCGGCTTGTCGGAGCACATGACCAATCTGCTTCGTTTGCCAGTGCGCATGTGCGATCCATGGCAACACCTCGATTTTGGCGGACTTCAACCTCCTAATAATGTCGAAAAATCCATGTACGTCACCGTTGCCGGACTGGCCCTTATAAATCCGCAGGAGATATTCTCATGATCAACCTGCTTCCGCCGGACGTAAAAAAATCGATTGAGTTTGCTAGATACAATACAGTACTTGTTCGCTGGCTCATGGCGCTGATTGCCGCGATTGCTGGCGTTTTTATTATCATCCTCATAGGCCAGATGTACCTGACAAGAACTACAGACAATATTACGCAAAGCACGGAAGTTGTCATGAAAAGTCTCGAAGAACAGAACCTGGAAGAAACCCAGCAGGAAGTCCAAAACATCAGCAATAGCCTTAACTTGGTAGTACAAGTATTGTCGAGACAAGTACAATTCTCTGACCTTATCCGGCAGGTTGGGTCGATTATTCCCGAGGGAGCCGTCCTGACAGGGCTTACCATTAACCAGACAAACGGTGGCATAGATCTGTTAGCTGATGCCACTGATTACAATACCGCAACGCAAGTACAAGTAAACCTTGAAGACCCAGAAAACCAGATTTTTGAAACGGCAGACATCATAAACATAAGGTGTGAGCAGGCCAGTGATAATGCCTACCCATGTCAGATAACTATTCGGGCGCTGTTTGGCGAGAACAGCCAATTCTTGCTTATCTCGCCTACCCAATCGGGGGCATCATCATGAACAGCAGACGAGCCTACCAAATAATGCTTGTTTCTAGCGCACTTCTAGCAATCCTGCTAGTTGTGTCAGTCTGGCTTGGTACGTCAATCCTCCGTTCTAGCGCAGATAAACTCCAAGAAGCAAAAGTTAATAGTGATGTGGTTAGCCTCCAAGAAAACTCACTAGCGCAAGCTAATAACGACATAGAGAAATATAGCGAACTAGCCGAACTCTCGAACAGAATTATTCCCCAGGAAAAAGATCAAGCCAGAACCGTCCGAGAAATTATAAACATCGCAAATCAATCCGACATTTCAATTACATCAATTACGTTTCCGGCTTCTAATTTAGGCGCAGCCCAACCGGCGCCTCAAGCTGGATCTGATGGCGTTGCCGTTCAGCAGGCTCCAAGCATTACGCAGGCAAAACCTGTTGCCGGTATCCCTGGCCTGCTTGAGCTGGCTATCACCGTTCAAGTAACCGACAATCCCGTTACCTACAATCAACTCATCTCGTTCCTAGATAATCTTGAGCAAAACCGCCGGACTTCCCAGGTTCAAGGAGTAAATATTACACCCGATGCTAATGACAGAAGTAAGATAACCTTTAATATAAGTCTCGCGGTGTTTATAAAGCCATGAATATAGATTTCAAAGACCTACCAGAAAAACTAGCTGTAATCGGAGCAAAACTCCGCCGGTTTAGTGTACTTATATTTGTCATTACGGTACTGTCGCTGTATAGTTTTCTGGTGCTTCATATCAGTAGTCTTACACAGATCGAGGCTGACGAACAAGCGGTAACCGAACAACTTCAAACAACCAAACGCCCGCGAATCGACCAGTCAGCAATTGAAAAAATAGAAGATCTCCAAGACCAAAACGTACAAATAAATTCTCTCTTCCAAGAAGCCCGCGAAAACCCGTTCTCAGAATAGCCAGCCAACGAGCCTATAAAAGTTCTGACTGTGTGGCAGGGTCGTTTATTGGCATTCTTTTGCCGAGGTGTTTATACGCCTTAGACGTTACCTTGCGTCCACGTGGCGTTCGCTCCAGCAGACCGATTTGCAGTAAATATGGCTCCAAAAAGTCTTCGATTGTCGAGCGTTCATCACCAGTAATTGCCGCCAGAGTCTCCACGCCCACAGGCCCGCCGTTGTGGTTATCAATAATAATGTCAATCAAGTGTCTATCGGCCGGATCCAGTCCAATATCGTCAATCTCAAGCATCTTCAGAGCATCGCGGGCAATGACTTCGTCAATAATGCCATCTCCATTAACGTCAGCATAGTCTCGCACGCGCTTTAGTAAACGGTTGGCGATACGTGGCGTTAGACGGGCGCGCGAGGCAATTAACCCAGACGCCGGGTGTTTAATACCAACGTCTAAGATATCGGCCGACCGTTCGACAATCTGTCGGACATGATCAATTTCATAAAACTCCAGCCTGTGCATAATCCCAAACCTATCTCGAAGTGGTGCCGCTAACGCGCCGGTTCGGGTTGTCGCTCCAATAATAGTAAACCGTGGAAGATCTAGGCGCAGGCTCTTGGCGCTCGGCCCCTTACCCAGCATGATATCAAGCTTAAAATCTTCCATCGCACTATAGAGCACTTCCTCAACGCTCCGGCCGAGTCGGTGAATTTCATCAATAAATAATATATCACCGTCTTGTAGATTGGTCAGCAGACTGGCAAGATCAGCCGCCCGGCCAATTGCTGGTCCGGAGGTAATGCGAATCTGGGCGCCCATTTCATTGGCGATAACACTGGCCATGGTGGTTTTGCCAAGACCCGGTGGGCCATATAGCAAAACATGATCTACCGGCTCACCACGTTTTTTCGCAGCTGTAATTGCCAGCTGAAGATTTTTCTTCAAACGATCTTGTCCGATGTATTCGTCAAACGTTTTTGGCCGTAGGCTTACCTCAAGCTGTTGCTCTTCTTCGTTTGCTCCTGCGTCACTTTGTACAATTCTATCAATCGCCATATGCTTGTTATCTCCTCAGCGCTAAACGGATACGCTCTTCAGTTGATAGGCTTACATCAATTGCTGACAGCGCCTCAAGTGCGTCTGACTCCACGTAACCCAGTGACAAAAGCGCCAACAACGCCTCATCAGACTGCCGAACCGCTCCGCGCGAAATAACCGACTCTGCCCGCTCGTCAGAGGCGATACCAACCTTGTCACGTAGCTCAACCACAATCTGCTCTGCCGCTCGCTTGCCAACACCTTTTGCTGACTGGAGTTTCTTGACGTCGCCTTCGGCAATAGCCGATTTTACGCCGTTGACGGAATCGATATCCAATAGTGCCATGGCTACTTTTGGGCCCACATTTTTAACGGTCAGAAGCTGCTCAAAAAGCTGTTTGGTTTCTTTCGATAAAAAGCCGTATAAATCATGAGCATCTTCTTTGATATGTTCATGGATGTAAACTCGTGCTTCGGCCCCCGATTGCAGTAAACCGTGATCGGTACCGGCAACCTTAATGCCATAACCAACACCGGCGCATTCAAGCACGATACCTACAGCCTCAACCTCAACGACTTCTCCCCGTAACATTGCAATCATATAGAAAGTGTACCACCTTTGCCGTCCTGAAAGCAGAGTGCCGCCGCCAAGGCGTCAGCGCAGTCATCGGGTTTTGGAATCTCTGAAAGCTTCAGCATCGTTTTGACCATTTCCTGAATCTGATTTTTAGTTGCTCGACCATAGCCGGTAATAGAGTGCTTGATCTGTAAAGGCGTCAGCTCCAAAATCGGCATACCAGCCTGTTTACCAGCCAGCATGACAACTCCCCGGGCATGACTGACGCTTATAGCTGTGGTCACGTTTTGGGCAAAGAATAGCTTCTCTATGACCATCATTTCCGGCTTGGTGTCTTTGATAATCTCTTGGATAGATTCGTAAATTTCTAGTAACCGTTCGTCCAGCGCCTGATGTGGCTTAGTGGTAATCACCCCGGCGTCTACCATGACACGGCTCTGACCTTCGGCATCAATCACCCCAAAGCCAAGAATGCCGGTTCCAGGGTCAATACCAATAATCCTCATAGTCTTTGCCTATACTTCAATTGAGTCTGCGAACGTAAAGTTTACGTGTGTGTTACTGACGTCATCAAGGCTATCAAGCGCATCCATAAGGCGCATGATTTTGCCAGCAGTGCTCTGGTCGCTTACCTCGACAGTATGTTGCGGAATATAGGTTAACTCTGCCTCCGTAATGGTCAGCCCGACGTCTTTTAGGCCATCCCGAACCTTCGCAAAATCCGTTACTTCAGTATAAATCACCGATTCTTCGCCGTCTTCTTGGATGTCTTCCGCACCAGCCTCGATTGCTTGCAAAGCTACGTCATCACCAGTACCCTTGACGCGAATTTCTCCCTTGTGATAAAACTGAAAAGCGACAGCACCTTTCTCGGCGATATTACCGCCGTGCTTGCTGAAGGCCAGGCGGACTTCTGGGTAGGTTCGGTTTAAATTGTCGGTTGCTGTTTCAACTAATATTGCCACACCTTCTGGGCCATAGCCTTCGTACAGCACTTCCTGAATCTGCTCACCGCCCAGCTTGCCCGACCCACGGTCAATCGAGCGTTGAATGTTTACTGCTGGCATATTGGCGGCCTTGGCTCGATCGATGGCTAGTCGTAGTGAGAAATTCATGTCAGGATCAGCGCCGTCCCGGGCAGCAACCGCGATTGCATGTCCGTGCTTCGTAAACACCGCTCCACGTTTGGCGTCTTCTATCGCCTTACCCCGCTTAATCTTTGCCCATTTACTGTGTCCAGCCATATCGCTCCGCTACCTTTTTAGTGGTCTTTTCTATCTGTTAGTATACCACGCTCTTTCCTACACGAAACCTTTTGAATTACTGAAATACATCCCGGTAAGGCTTATGGTATAATTACACCGAATGCAACCACAAAAACAGTTAGAAAACTATATATACACGCAACTTCAAGCAGGTATTCACCCTAACGAAATTGCCCAACAGCTGCGAGGCGCTAACTGGGATGAAGCGACAATCTCCGCCGCATTCAGCGCAGTCCAAGCGACAATTACTCCATCGACACCAGAACAAATTCAGCAAAATATCCAAAACACACCGATTAAACAGCACGAACAACAAGACCCCTCGCAGGCAGGTGCGTCATTTCAGCCCGCCGGCAAAAAACGCGGACGCATAAAAACAGCTTGGCTGTTGCTAAAACACAGCTTGAAAGTGCTTAAAAATAACAAGCAATTGCTCCGCTACCCTTTTATGGGAGGAGTAATCAGCCTACTGGTGAGCATCTTTTTTGGTATCGTGATGTTCGCCAGCGGCGATACGTTCCTCTACCGAGGAACAGACGTATTCGGACAAGCAGAGCTTTACTTCACAGCGCCAGGTATGGCTTTGGTCTTCTTATACTACGTGGTCTTCTTTTTTGTAATTTTTTTCTACAATACCGGTCTGGCGGCACACACACTCGATATATTTAAAGGCAAGTCGGAACATTATCGCCACTACATGAAACTCGCGTGGTCAAAAAAAGGTGTCATTTTTGTGTACTCGCTTATAACTGCTACAGTTGGCGTAATCTTGAGGGCTATTGAGCAACGCGCACAATGGCTAGGCTGGCTCGTTAGTCGCATATTCGGGGTCCTCTGGACGCTGGCGAACTTGTTTACGATTCCGATTATTGCTGAGAGTGACGCTTCAGCACCGAGCGCTATCAAACAATCCGCCCGACTATTTATGTCGAGGTGGGGAGAAAACATTGCCGCTCGGATAACGTTCGGAGGCCTCGCTTTTTTGGTGTACCTGCTATTGTTCATACCATTCATATTCTTACTGGCTATTTTGGCTTCTGCTATTGGAGACGCGGGACTTATCGTTTTTGTTATCGTGTTTATTGGCGGAGTTATCCTTTTTGCAACGGTGGAGACGGCTGCATCAAATGTTCTCTCGACTGCCCTTTACTACTACGCCCAGTATCAACAAATTCCGGCAGCTTTTGATAAAGACCTCCTAAACTCTGCCTTCATACCGAAGAAAGCCAAAAAAGGTCTATTCGGCAGAAAAAAATAATTAGCGCTCGAGCCTAAGATTGATAATCTCTTCGGCATCCATGATGATCATCGTAACAATAACCGGAAAACTACGGGTTAAGCCTGTTACATGATTTGAGTTCAATGCCTAATGTCTAGAAATAGAACGATGCCTGTTATGGATAAACAATCTCACCGTAATACTTTTGCTTTTGCAATTTTTCTAGTGACCCTCTTGTCCAAACCAAGAGCAAAGGCATACGGATATAGTGAGTCAAGCCAGCACTTTATTTCAATATCTGACAACCAACGCCGCGATGGACCGAATATCAACTACTGCACCACCGTGTATAACGGTATAGGCGTAGATAAGTACACTTTCTCTTACGAGCAAGAAGATTATTTGATGATTGCCGGCCGCATCGTTCCGGACAAAGGCTTCAAAGAGGCAATCCAGATTGCGCAGGAAACTGATCACCGCCTGCTTATTATTGGACCAGTCAGCGATGACAACGAAGAATACTTCATCCAGCACAACATATAAACACTCTGTTCTCTCGATTGGTGGAAACGATATCGTACAGTTCCGCTCTATGAGAGGCATTGAAGAAAGAATTAGGCACATAGTAAAAATACTAGAATCAGTATCTGAAAAAGTATACATTTTTACGCCCACTAAACCTGGTAAATCACCATTAGTTATTAAGTGGATAATTATTAATCGTGTTAAAAAACTACGTCGTATAATTCAATCACTAGAAAGCAAAAGCGTGCACCATGTTGATATGTGGAAAGCAGGTGACAAACTATTAGCTCACCCCGAAAAGTATTTTGTTAAGGACACTCTACACCTTTCTGATGAGGGGCAGTTGGCATGGTATAACCAGCTCAGAAAGGTTATGAATAAGTAAAAACAGAGGCAAAATCACCTCTGTTTTAAACATAACCATATTGGAGGGTCCAGTGGGGGCTGCTTTCGGCACGTTGCGTCACTTTCTCGAAGCAAGCTTCTGCGAGAGCTCCTTACGAACGTACCCACTTCGTGTGTTCAATTCTCTACGAGAATTCTCCAATGAAAAAGACCCACATAAAGTGGGCCCCTTTCATTGGAGGGTCCAGTGGGACTCGAACCCACGACACCCTGCTTAAAAGGCAGGTGCTCTAACCGGCTGAGCTATGGACCCTCGTCATCGCGTAATACTGCGCTGTCGTCAGTTGCCGACAAAACAAGTTTGCTCGACAACTCTAGATAGCTCAGTAAGTCGTTTCCTCTTCAGATTTCCAAACAGCAACTAAAGTTGCTTGGTTTTGAAATCTGGCTAGAAACCTAAAATAACTCCTTACATTATCGTTAATTTTGAAGAAAAGTCAATTTAGGCGTGTTTTTTACTACCATGTTTTGGTTTATTGAACGACCAAAGGGCCATTAACTGCAGAAATACCGTCGTACCCACTATCAGCTGTGCAGAGTCTATTAGCAATGAACCAATCTGGTTTTCTATCAGCGCCTCGCGAATAACGGTCGGCAATATGGGGGCGGCAAAGGCCGCAAACACCACTCCGCACAACACAAGCGGTATAATCTGCAAAAACGTCTTAGCTTTACTGAGACTCCCGTGCAAAAACACTCCTGTTAAAATAACCGGCAAAACCAACATGGCAAATCCTAGGTATTGCAACACCACCTCACTCTGTATAAACGGTGCCAAAACTAGTTCAGCATCATCGCGAAAATACCGCTCGATCAGCTCTGCCGCCAGGATAGTCACGAAAAGATACGATGTATTAACGCGAAACAACGCTCCCACCACTAGTGGGAATCCAAACAAAAACGCGAGGACAATAGTTGCTTCCATCTGTTAATAGTAGCATAAGAAGATTAAGTTTAGAGCGCTATTCGCTGGCCTATTTCCAGCCCCGCTACGCTTGCTACGCCTTCGTTGAGCTCAATAACGTAGCGTGACGGTTCATCACCGCAAAATGAGCTTGGATATGTCTCTGGTACAACACCTGATTCAATATCTACAATTACACTGTCATCATCCAGCCAAACCATATCAAGCGAGAAATCCATGTCCTTCATCCACATGCACCGCCTGCCTTCAGACTCAAAGTCAAACAGCATGGCTTGATTGGGTAGCAGTTCACTGCGACCAGATAGACCTCGCGTCCGGGTCTTAGCCGTATCGACAACTTCCATAAAAACACATACCGGTACGTCAGCCTCAGCGCCAGATATATCCGTACAAGATGCACTGACATCAGGAGTATCAACACCTGAAAAGACTGCTGTTACGACAAAAATTAAGAGTAAAACTAAGGCAACTGCGACGGTTGTTATACTGAGCTTACGCACCCACGCGATCACGTCGTCGCTTCCCTTTGGCATTCTGTTCAACATAGTCAAGTATCTTGCCGGCAACGTCTCTTCCAGTAACTTGCTCAATACCAAATCCAGGGCTGGCATTTACTTCTAATACCAATGGTCCGTGATCAGAGCGCATCATGTCGACACCACAGATTGAAAGCCCCATAGAACGGGCAGCTTTTTGAGCAGTTTTTCGCTCCTCATCTGTCAGCTTGACGATAGAGCCGGAACCGCCCTGGTGAAGGTTAGATCGAAAATCATCGTCCAAGCTTTGACGCTTCATGCTAGCGACAACCTTCCCGCCAACTACAAAGGCCCGGATATCTTCACCGGCCGCTTCCTGAATAAATTCCTGGAGCAAAATGTTTGTACCGTCATCGTCCATAAGATAAAACGCCTGAAGTACCGATTTAGCAGCTTTCTTCGTTTCAGCCAGCACAACACCGTTACCATGTGTGCCGCGAGCTAGCTTAATAACCACTGGCATACCGCCGAGGTCTTCGATTAAGTCCTCGACATTCGTGTTCATACCGCGGGCAAACACGGTCTTTGGAATGCCTACACCGGCACGGGCCAAAAGCTGTAGACTACGGAGCTTGTCGCGAGACCGAACGAGAGATATAGAACTCGTTGTAGTAAAGACCCTCTGCATCTCGAACTGTCGCACGATAGCGCTTCCGTAGCGGGTATACGAGCTGGCAATACGCGGAATGATAACATCGATGTCAGTTAGATCATGGCCGTCACTACTAACCACTGGGTTACTTTTCTCGATGGTGGCATAACAGCGGGAGTAGTCAATAACCTGCACGTTGTGACCGCGAGCTTTTGACTCTGCCACAAGTCGCTTCGTAGAGACATTACCTGGTCCTTTGGATAAAATTGCAATATTCATAACATTAACTTCCTGCTCCGTGCCTACGATACGTGGCTATGACGCCGTACGTCAACCAAAAAACCGTTATTCTTTAAGAACCGGCGGCCAATTAACACCGGCCAGCGCATCTCGCTTCTATCAGTAAGACTTATATGAATCGGGCACTCAAACCCTTTAATAATAACTTTCGTATCAATAAAATACCGATATTGTGTTGTACCGTTTGAGCTACGAACTTTTCTTTTGTTAAACTTCTCTGTTTTCTTCACTAATTCCGGATGATCAAATGGCGAAAAGTACAGAACGTTAGTGTCGTTTTCTATTTCCTCGTGTACTTTCGTGCAGTGAATTGCGCCGGAATAGGCACCGGTGTCTATTTTGGCATGAACGCGGTGCATAGCAAATTCTGGAAATGATATTTCCTCGAACGCTGCAAGGACCTTGAGATTAGTTGCTGTTTTCATGCGTAAAATACCCAACTTTACTATACTATAACACTTTTAGCAAATTGTCAATACATACTCCCTCCATTCCAGTCCGAAACGCACCATAAGCAATAAAAAGCATCTCTGCACTTCGCTAAACTAGTTGTACCAACCAACTAACTAACAAAGGAGGCAGAGATGCACTCTCATCTTACTAAACA
>Ga0136558_1000180_pt1 | contig 38029 bp, 36 predicted proteins | sample AntRauTorckE6833_FD_101391 | JGI IMG/M metagenome (GOLD analysis project Ga0136558, IMG submission 101391) | Saline lake microbial communities from Rauer Islands, Antarctica - Metagenome Torckler E6 #833 | ecosystem: Environmental > Aquatic > Non-marine Saline and Alkaline > Saline | place...
AGTTCCATTATGATAAAGGTTAGAACTTGTAACCCAGCTTCCAGCAGAGTTATATAATGTTTGACCTGCAGAACCTGATGGGATAGCTGCTCCTGCTACAGAATCTACATATGATTTAGTTGTGGCATGAGGATCAGCTGTAGGTGTTGCCACTGACACAGTATTAGTAAATCTGGCTGTGCCGTCTACATCTAATTTATAAGCTGGAGAAGTTGTACCTATACCAACGTTGCCAGCAACAGCCAGATCATTATTGGATATTCCTGAAGAATAACCAACGCCTAAACCAGTATTAACAAAACTAGCAGGAAGACCTTCTCCCACTCTCCATTTTAAAATCCCTCCAGTATAGAGTTCTATTCCTCCCGCAGAGGTATTTATTTTAAAATTATTTCCACTAAGATGCTCGATAGTTGTTGTTCTTAATCCAGTTGCATCATTTAATTGAATTCTACCTCCATTTCCTAATTCTAATAGTTCGCTAGGTGAAGTCATTCCTATACCTATATTACCCCCACTATCAATAGTCATTCTAGTACTACCGTTAGTTTCAAGAGCTAAATCCTGAGTATCATTAGTACCAAGTGTAGCTGTTGTGCCAAAAGAGTTACCGCCTTGCACAAACGCAGAGCCTACACCACCAGTAATAGGGGCGAAGTTATCATGTAAATATTTTCTTGGCACAGCTTCACTATCAGCTAAAGGAATTAAGTTTAAACCTTGAATTCTACCACCTGAAACATCAACAACCTGCGCAGTGCCTCCATCTATATCTAACTTCACTGCTGGGTTAGTGCTACCTATCCCTAAATTACCTCCTGTAGCAAAATAACTGTCATCATTGGTACCTCCCCTAATTGCTAATCTAGTATCTTTTGTAGGTTGCGAACCTAAGGTACCACTCATATCACCTAAATAAATTGAATCATCAACAAAAAGTCCGGCGCCATCTCCAGAAGTTTGTAAGAACATGGTGGTATAAATATTTCCCGTGCTGGTATTTTCATGAACCCAGGCAGGCCCATAACCAGTTCCATCATCGGAATAAAAATAATAGCCTTTAAAGGGGTATTCCCCTTTAGCCCAAGTAGCACCATAAGAACCTGTAAGTTTAATATTTCCATTTACTTCTAATTTTTCACCAGGACTACTAGTCCCAATCCCCACATTAGTACCATCATTGTGTATATTAGAGTTAGCTATCCAATCACTGCCATCATATCTTAAGGTTTGCCCATCAACACCTGAGGGCATACCACCAGAAACAATACCAGACCAAGTACTCTTACAATCCTCTTCAATACAAATCCTGTGTCCTTTTACATCTCCCTCAACTGCTAAACTAGCAGTAAAGTTAGTACCATATGAAAAACCAACAGCATCAGCATAGTTACCAATAAGTAAAGTGGTGTTAGCAAGGCTTTCCACTTTAATTGATTTATTATTTGTCATCTCAAAATCACCGTCATATAAAGACAGCTTAGAGTTTGCAGAAGCAGTACCAATACCAACATTACCAGTGTTAGTAATAGTCATTCTTTCAATGTCATTAGTTTTAAAGCCAATATCATAATTAGAACTAGAGCCTAAATAGTTTTTAGCACTAAGTGTATTACCCCCTAGCTCCCAGTACCCTGCTCCAGTTAAAGAAACAAATTGAGAATCAACATAATCTTTAGTTACTACATCTGTGCTATTTACCGGAGTCGCTACATTACCAATTCTTTTATTACCTGCCAATATTGAGTATGTAGCTCCAGCTTGTACATCTAAACCTGCAGCTGGAGAGCTTGTACCAATTCCCACATTACCTGTTGAGTGTTCTAAAAAGAGTCTAGTATTTCTAGTTGAACCATCATCGTATTCTGATCTAAAAGCTAGACCATCATCAGATCCTTGATTATATATACTCCAAGCTTTGTTAGCGCTAGTATTGTCAACAAACCAAAGAGAAGGATTTGGAGCTTTAAGTTCCATACCCTGACCAGCTGAAGATGAGACAATAGAAAAGAGTCTTCCTGGATTAGTAGTACCAATACCAAAATTGCCAGAGTCTGTGAAGGTAAATAAATCATTTAAATTCCAAAATCTTAAATCATTAGAGACTCTATCATGATACAAACCCCAGTGATTACCAGAAACACTCTCTAATTGTAGTTCAGCATTATCACCAGTAGTTCTAAATATATTTAAATTACCAGTCATAGTATCACCATCTGCATCAACAAAATCATCATCTAATAAATTCCACTCACTAGTGGTTAAAGCGTTATTATTAATATCTTTATTATAATCCCCTGTCACAGCCAAAACAGAACTGCTAGAAGACAGTATTATAATAAATGCTAAAACTATGATTAATGCTATAGAAACTGGGGAAAATAAAAAAAGCTTGAAGGGTTTAACACCTCCAGCTTTTTTATATAATAAAAACTTGGTTAGTACTTGAAAAACAAGCTTTAGCATAATAAATACGTAATTATTCTTATCTATATTTTAGCACTTTTTTAGCTTTTACACAACAATATATAGTAAGGCATAAAAAAGAATATTTGAGAATAATTACCAAGCAAAAAATTAACTTAAAAAGAGCTTTAAATTAATACTATTTAGCTTAAAAAGAGAGCTCTACACTACGCTTTGTAGAGCCAAACTCACCTACACTAATTATTTTCAAAGGATTATATTGCTTAACTGCCACCCTGTACTCTGCCCCATTAGATAAAGTAGTATTAGTAAAAAGGTTAGTACTATTTTCATTAATAATCATACTCTCATGTCTAATTTTATATAAGACTCTTTCAGCTCCAGCTTCTGAGCTATAATATGCCATAACTGATTGTGCTTGCACTCCTCCTGTTTTAATAGCTGTCATAACCATACGGCTAACACTAAAAGATACTGCAATAATACTACTTAAGATAAGGATAGCCATTAGCAAGGCACTGCCCTCTTTGTTTAATCTATTTAACTGTATATTTTTTTTGTTCATATTAATTGTATACTTTCTTTCTTAATTTGATTTGTACTTATCTGTATTATTTGTGCCTACTCGTAGTACCTTGAGGTTATAGTTGTCTGCAAAGTCATCTGTGATTTATCTAATTCTGAAGCTACTGCCTCAGCCTCTAAGTTCACTGTTACACTTGGCTGTTCAGTTTGCAATCCTGCACTAGCACTATATTTAATGTCATATTTTAAACTATTAATATTAATATTAGAGGTAGTAATATAACCACCTTTAGTACCTCTTTCAATTCTAAACCTGTTTATCCCCTCATCTGTTTGTATAGAATAAGTCACACACTCTCCTTCAAAGTTTTTAAAATACAGACTATCTCCTTCTGCTACATACAATTGATCCACTGCGTAGGTTGGATAACAATCTCCAGCTGTGTCCATTTTAGCCATTCTTACTTCTTTACTCATAACTTCAAAGAAGTATTTTAAATTTTCTTGTACGTGATAAGCAGCAATAGCTTGTCTTTGTCCTTGTACTACTAATTGAAAAATTCTAGTAGCAGAAAGAATAATAATAACAAAAATACTTACTGCTAGGAGCATCTCCATTAAACTAAAGCCTGCTTTGTTGTAATTCTTTCTTTTCATAATTATATTAATATCAAATTATTTATATATTTTATATAAATAATATTATTTCCAATTATATAAAACTGTTTCAGCACTATATGAATATGTCTGGCCTCTTTCATCCCAGTTAACAGTAGTGGTTATATAAATAGAATGATTATTTACAGTTTCAATCTCTATCATCCTATAGAAAGGTGTTTCCTTTGAGGTTACAGCGTGTACATACATATCTTCATAACCAAGACTTGTGTCTTTATATAACTTAGCATTTTCTATACTTGAAACAACTGCAGGGTACTCATCTTTAAAATCTACCTTATAACTAAAACCTGGTTCAATATTAGAAACCCAACAGGCAGGATCTGTAGAACCAGCATTTTCACAAACAATCCAGTTAGTATCTCTTTGCTTTCTAATTAGCTCAATTCCCTCTTGAGCTAATTGATGAGCAATTATTCTGTTAGTATTAATATCTTTTACCTGTATGTTTTGCAGTACTAATGACATCACTCCCACCATACCAACCATGACGATAAAAAGAACTGACATAACTTCCATTAAAGAAAAACCTTGCTTATTTACAAGCTTAAATGACTTTAAGTATTTATTGTTTTCCCTTGTTTTATTTCTCATTTAAATATCTAAGATTTAAACTTAATAAATAATATATACTTTAATTTAAACTAATACATACTTCTTAATCCAACATATCTATTAATCCCACAAAATTGACTTCAACTGCCTTGCTAACACCAGTTTCTAAGCTAAGCATAGTTATTTCAGCTTCGGTTATCTCATCAGCTACTTCACTGGTATCTAAAATAACTGTAGGGTGTGGCGGAATATATATTACATCCAAATAACTTACATTAGTGGTGCCATTAACAACAATGCTGTTTATAATAATATCTCTGGGTGTGTTTACAGTTTCTCCTCCAAAATCTTTATTGGCTTCACCATCATCAAATTGACCATTACTATCTCTATCAGCAAAAACATGATAATTGGTATTATCATTTGCTAAATTAATATGAACACCCCAACCACCATTAGGAACAACGCCGTTATATTCACTTAAACCTAAGGTCTGATTAAGCGCTTTTCTGTAGCTACTAGAAAGATCACTAACTGACCTACTAAGTTCTGCTTGTTTATTGGCTGTTCTATAACTTGCAAAGAAGAGCCCAGTAATTATAACAATAATACTAATACTAACTAGAAGCTCTATTAAACTAAAAGCAGGCTTTGCTTCTAAAAACTTTTCCTTTACTAATATTTTGTTTATCTTTATCTTTTTCACTTCTTTATGTATTAATTATTGATTATATATTTATTATATATTGATTACTGATTCTATATTAATCATTCATCATATTTAAATCATTTCACTTCATTATTCTTCAGGCTTCACTTCTCTCCAAATAGGGTTTTCATATTCAACTGAGACAGGTTCAACCTTTGTACAGGTGTAGCCGTCTGGGTCAGTAACCTGCAAGATTACAGAGCCACTAGCAGACTGAGTGAAGGTAATGGTGGTGGTTGAATTGGTAGCATTAGAAATATCAGATGCCACAGTAGTACTCCAGGCAAAGTCACAAGTACTATCAGTACAGTTTTGAATATTATTATTTGGATTAGCGTCAGTATAATAATCAGCTTGACCTTCAAAATATATTTCATCTCCAATAACAATATCGGTAGGTGTCCAAGTAAAGCTTGGCTCTGGGAAGTCATGTCTGTAAGTGGTGAAGGTTAAATTAGGGTTAGGACTGTTAGCGTTATTATAGCTTTCATTATCAGTTAAGGTGTGTCCTGCTTCATTAGTGTTAAATTGCACCCAATCCCTAGGCTCATCTATACTATTCCAAAGCTGGACCCAGAAATAATAACTAGTGTCATAATCTAAGGTACAAGAATTAGTAGTGCTTGGGCAAATAAACTGCTGAGCAGCACTAGTTATCTTGCCACTATCAAAATGTACAGGGTCATCATCTCTGACACTATCAGTATCAATTATTATTCTATAAGCACTTTGAGGATCACCTATAGTTTGCCAGCGTAATATAGCTTTATTTGCAAAACCACTACAAACCTGAGCAGGACTCCAGTTGGGAGCACTAAGAGTTTCCATCTTAAGTGGCATAATATACTTAACCTTAAAGTAGCTATCTGTACAACTAGGATGTGAACTAGTTGGTGTGCTATCATCACAGTTTAATTTAACATTTCCCATAGCACTATTTGTCATATGTCCATGCCAAAAACCATTAACATCTACAATCATATCATTGAAATTAACTTTTCCATCTGTAGCACCTAAACTCTCCACATAGGCAGTTCCAGTAATCTCTCTAGTTGATGAATTATAGAAAGCTTTAGGATCAAAAGGATTAGTAGCATGATTAAAGTCTATCCAGCCATAATGATCACTTAGAGCCTTACCAGTAACAGCCCCTGTGCTCTCATTAATTGTTATCCCATAATCATTTTGAGCGCAGCTAGGAAAAGAAAAGTACATAGTTGGTTCACTTACTTCCGCACTATCATCAAAGCTGAAGGTAAAGATATTCTGTCCTCCGGCAGTGGGGTCACTAGCACAGTTAAAACTTATCCAAGACTGACTTTCACTGCTGTGACCAAAGCCTCTAACATTATCTGTTACTGCACTAAAGACAGGGTTTTGAAAAAGTTTAGCACCAAAAAAAGCTTGTGGTGAAATATAGAAATGAGCTACTAACAAAAACAAAAAAACAAAGATTACTGCAAAACTCTTAAGTATCATCTTATTAATTTTCCTCCTCTTTGTTTTCATATACTATCTATATTTGATTATAATACTTCTCTAAAAAATGATTTCCTAGTTTAATCATTTCTTCCTTATCTTCATCTTTTTCATCTTTATATCCTAGCAGGTGTAGCAAGCCATGAACTAGGATAAAATACAATTCTTCCTTATCAGTATTATCAAAACTTTTAGCCTGCTCCTTTATTCTATCATAATTAATTAAAACCTCCCCTATGTAATCGCCACCTCTATCTTCCACAAAAGACAAAACATCTGTATTTACATCCTTCCCCCTATAATCCCTATTAACCTTTCTCATTTCTTCTTTAGATATAAAAGCAATAGAAACAGTCTTTTCGGGTAAATCATAATTATCTAAAAAGCTTTGAACTAAAGTCTCTACCTCTTTCAAATCAATGTCTTCCCTATTTAAATTATTTATTTCTATCATAGAAACTTTAACCTTATTTTCCTCACTACACTATATATATAATAGCTTAGTGGCTTTAGAACTAAGTCATATGTACCACTAAATTCATACTCTCTGCCACCAAAGCCAGCTTTAAACCTAGTAACCCCAGGCCACTTCTTTTCATCTATACCACCGAAGTCATAATATCTAAAACTTTTCTCTTTAGCCTTAAGTATTGTTTGCCATTGTAATAAGTGTGGGGCCATTAGGTTTCTTTTTTTGTTAGCTGAAGCGCCGTGCATGTAGGTAACTGTATCACCAAAAAAAGAAAACATGGCAGTAGAGATAATATCATCACCATGTTTAGCAAAAAATATCTTCACCTTATCCTTTCCGTTTTCATATATATTCTTATAGTGCTTTTGCTTATGCAGTGAAAACTTGTTTCTCTCACCAGTAGTTTTGAGTAGGTTAATAAAGGTTTCAAAATCATTTTCACCTTCAGCTCTAACAATCTCCACTCCTTTTCTTTTAGCTAAACGAATATTATATCTAGTTTTGCTGTGCATGTCTTTTAGAAGCTCTGCTTCAGATTTATTTAAATCAAGTATCCTAGTTTTACTAGGTTGAATATCTAAGCTTCTTTTAATTTGAAACTTGGTCAAAGAATTAAAGGTCTTTTCATCTAAGCTCTTCTTATCTAAATTAGGTTCTAATCTTAGAAATAAAGTTTTCTTGTCTGTGACTTTGTCTTTAAAGTTTTTAAAGAAGTAATTTAGAAGCTCATTTCTGCGCTCTTTATTTTCTCTATAACCCTTAGCTAAAACAGGTCCTCTGGACATGTAATAATATTTAAAAGAGTTATAGTCATATTCAACAAATAAGGAACTTAAAACTATATTATCTTTATCATCAACCACAACAAAACAGCTAACTTTTTGTCCCTGAGCTTTTAAAACATCTCTCCAATATGAAGATTGCAAGAACTGTGAAAAGCCTTGCTTTTTCAAAAAAGTATTTAATTTATGATCGTCTTTTAGCTCTCTAAATTCCATGAAATATAATGATTTTAGCTTATCAAATAAATAATACTTAATACTTTGTATATATCTTAAATTATAACACAAAACAAAAGCCATTGGAAAAAACCAATGGCTTTATAGTGTAATATTTTTTTCTGACCGAATAATAATTAGGCCTAATTATTATTACCTAGTTGTCATGAATACCAGCTGGAGTAGCAGTATTTTCACCTGCATCAACATTACCAGTGGAAGCACCAATACAATAATCTAAATTATAGGTTGCACCTGCGTCACTTGTAGTGTATGTATAAGGATTATTATCTGTATTACAAACACCATCTGGAGGTGTTGGAGCTACTGGAACTTGAGCCATATAAGTAACAGTACCTTCGACAATAGACTCTCCCTGTGTAACAGCATCTGGATAACCAAAGTTGTCGTTGTAGTAAAGTTCTAAAGCTGTTTGAATTTGTTTAACGTCAGCAACACGCTTGGCATCTCTTGATTTTTGTCTTGCGCTGTTTAAAGCTACAATTGCTAAAGTAGATAGTAATCCAATAATAGCAATTACAACCAACAACTCAATTAATGTAAAACCTTTTTTATTTTTTTTCATATTCACCTCCCTTCTTATAACAAATCTTATAAAAAAAGATTTGTTAAAGAATTAATTTTTAAATTAATTTAATATTATTTTTATTTATATATAAATTATAGCATTTTCCCTAAACATATACAACAGTTTTTTAATAGAATATACTTTCCTAGAAAGAGCTAGCTAAATTATACATAGGTAGAATAACCGCTGCCACCATAATTCCTACACCAATTGCTAGTACCACCATAATTAAAGGTTCTAAAATAGTAGTTAAATTAGCTAAGATACTATTTATCTCTTTGCTATAAAATTCACTAATTTTTTCTAACACATCATCTAACTTACCAGCTTGTTCACCAATAGCCATCATCTGAGTTACCATAACTGGCATATCTGATGATTTTTCAAAGACAGCCACAATAGAGTTACCATCATTTACAGCTTTTAAAGTGTCGTTGATTAAACGCTTGTATACTCTATTTTTAACCACTCTCCCAGAAATCTCTAAACTCTTACTAATATTAACACCACCTCTTAAAAGTGTTCCCAGAGATCTGGTAAATCTAACAATATATATTAATCTAAATAAATTACCAAAGACTGGTAATCTAATACGCATTTTATCCAAAAGAGTTCCACCTTCTTTGGTTTTAGAAATATATTTAAAAGCAAACACCGCTGCAATTGTTAGGATAATAACTAGCCATAAATAGTTTTGCAAGAAGTTTGAGGTAGCGATAACTATTTTGGTAGAAGTTGGTAGTTCACTGCCAGACTCCTCAATTACTTTAATTAACTCTGGTAACACGAAAACCATCATAAATATACCTACACCAACTAAAGCGGTGATAATGAAGATAGGATAAATCATGGCATTTTTAATTTTGGAAACCATGTCATAATTTTTCTCCACTTCATCAGCTAGGTAATTCAAAACTTCTTCTAACTTACCTGAGGTTTCACCGGAGCGAATAATATTGATATAGAACTCTGAAAAAACATCTCCTCTTTTAGCCATAGCATCTGATAATAGGTAACCACTATCAACGTCATAAGCAATGTCAGAGATTAATTTCTGCAAAGATATATTTTTAGTTTGATCAACTAAAGTCTTAAGTGACTCTACAATAGTTACATTAGCTTCAATCATCACAGCAAACTGTCTAAAGAACATTACTAAATCTTTCTGTCCGATTCTGTTAATAAAAAGAAGTAGCTTACCTTCAAAATTATCAGAAATATTTACTAAATTCAAAACCCTCCAATCTTTTTTAGTTAATTTCTGATTAGCTTCTGCTCTGTTAAAGGCTACTAAATTACCTCTAGTGATTTTATTTTTAAAACCGTCTCTAGCTTTATATCTATATATGGGCATATTTATTATGATTCAATTACACGAAGGACTTCATCTAAGCTGGTTAGTCCTTTTAGAACTTTCAAGAATCCGTCTTGTTTTAGGTTAATAAAAGTTTGATTATCTCTAATTTGGTCTTCACTAATGTTTTGATTCCCTTTTTCAATTAATCTTTTTATACCTTCATTAATTTCAATAATTTCCCCAATACCTAAACGACCCTTATAGCCAGTCTTATCACAACGAGAACAACCTTTAGGTTTATATAATTGCATGCTCTTAATTTCACTCTTAGTTTTACCTTCCATTTCTTCATTCCAAATATTATCTGGTACAGTATCTAGAGTTTCGTGAAAATCCCTTAGTGCTTCTTCACTTGTATCTACCTTTTCTTTGCAGTGAGTGCAGAGTCTTCTGGTCAATCTTTGAGCTAGTGTTACCTTTAAGGTAGAAGCTAAAAGGAAGGGTTCAACTCCCATATCAAATAAACGTAAAATAGTACCAATAGCATTGTTGGTATGTAAGGTGGAAAGTACAAAATGACCAGTTAAACCAGCATGAATTGATAGCTCAGCTGTTTCTTCATCACGAATCTCACCAACCATGATAATATCAGGATCTTGACGTAAAAAGGAGCGCAGTCCAGTACCAAAAGTATAACCAATTTTAGGTCTAATTTGTGACTGATTAACACCTTCCATCTGATACTCAACCGGATCCTCTAAAGTTGAGATGTTAACACCCTCTTTATTCATAATATTTAAAACTGCATATAAAGTGGTGGTTTTACCAGAACCAGTAGGACCAGTAACCAGAAGTACACCATTGCTTTTTTTAATGTTTCTTTTAATAACTCTAATAGTATGTTTACTAAAACCTAACTCTTCTAACTTAACTTTGGTAGAGGTGTTATCTAAAATACGCATCACCACCTTTTCATGCTTACCTACCGGCAAAGTAGAAACACGAAAATCAACTCTTCTGCCATCAATGATTAAACGAATACGTCCATCTTGAGGTACACGTGTTTCATCTAATTTTAATCTAGCCAAAACTTTAACACGAGCTACTACGGCATTATGAATATGCTTAGGTAGAACTAGTGAAGTATGTAAAATTCCATCTACTCTATAACGAACTCTACTTTCTTTATCAATAGGTTCAATGTGAATATCTGATGCCCTACCCTCTACAGCGTGGCGAATAATTACTGATACAATTTTAGCTACCGGTGCGCTGTTAATATCTGAGCTATCAACTAAATCTTCTTTTTCATCTTCTAACTCTAACATCTCATCACCTTCACTTTGAGCTTTAGTTTTTAAAGCACTAGAAATTTCTTCTTCAATTTTCTGATATTGTTTAATAGCCTTATTAAAACTAGATTTAGAGATAAGGTAGTAATATGTTTTTAAACCAGATTCCTTAGCTAAGAAATTAATAGCCTCCATTGCCTTCAAGTTAGGAGTGATCATACCTATATGAACATCAGTAGCAGTTTTAGAGAAAGAAACAATGGAATATGTCTTAGCTATATCTTCACTAATAAAGTTAAGGCTATCTTCAGGAATTTGCATGTTAAGCAAATTCTTATACTCTAAACCATATATTTGTGCTTTATATTTAGTGAGATCTTCTTCACTTAAAATCTTGTCCTTGAGTAATTTCTTCTCCAAATCAAAATCAGCTTTCTTTACATTTTTTGAAAGCTCAGTAAATTGACTTTGTTTTATTTGATCTTCTGCAAGTAGTAGATCTAGTAATTCTTCTTGCTTAGCTGACATAAATTAAGGTTTTAAAAATAAGGACTTGTTACCTATACTGGTACTAGTGGCTGTTTTATCTTCTAAAAATGTTGTTGGTACTTGATCTTTAAGTATTCTAAATCTAGTTTGAGTTATGGTTTCAGTATTTAAAACTTTAGTTTCATCTATCTCGGAAACTTGTGGCAAGGTCTCATCTTCTAAAGTAGCACCACTTCTTTCAAAATATTCTTGTATATAATCAGTTATACCATCTCTGTATAGATAAAAAACCACAGCCAAAATCAAGATTAAGAATATAAACAATATTAACATTTTTTTGTAATTACTCATAAGCTACTTGGTTTCATCTAAATAATAAGTGACGAAACTTAATTCTAATATCTCACCTTCAGGGTCAAAAGAAATCTGATAAATATCAATTAAACGCAAATTGTTTTCTAAAAGTTTTAATAAATTCTTAACACCATTATAGGAAGTACTCGAAGTCTTTAGATCAGCATCAATGTAACCGACATCAGGTGGTAAGTCATCAAGGAAAGAACGAGCTGTTTTCTCTTCGTTTTCATTATTAATTCTTCTTTGTCCCTCTTGTTCAGCTTCTATTTCTTTATCCTTTTTAAAATCAAGATAACTTAGATTATGACCATTTTGGGGAATAATATAACCTAACTCAATGAAGAGCTGCTCTTTAATGTAATCCGGTGGTAATAAACTATTTAGTTTATCTTTCTCATCATCTGGTATCTTATTATACACTGCCACTAACTGTTTAAATTTATTTAGCTTGTTTAGCTGTTGTAGATAAACTCTTTCTTGATTAATAATATTTCCCTTTACCGCCTCAACTGCTTGATTATATTTTGGTTTTAAAATATATGAATAAGAAGCAACAAGAAAAGCTAAAACTATTATTAAAATAGCAAACTTAAAGTACTTACTGAAAAAAAGATTGATCTTTACCATCTTCCTAACCTTCCTTCTCTCTGCTTCAGTGGTTTCTGTAGATGAATCATCCTTATTTACACTTTTAGCTATTTGATTATTTAATTTTGTTTGCTCTTCTTTGGGCATATATTAACTATTTTTTAAATAATTCAGGGCTAACCATTAAGTCTATTTCAAACTCAATTTCCTCTATATTTTCTTCTTCAGACTCAAGCTTTTCACCTTTATCAATACTAGCCTTTACAGTATGTGGATCTGATTGTAATTGATATACTTGCTGACCTAAGCTAGGGAAGCTATCACTTACTGCTGGAATAGAGAAATTACCTAAAATACTACCCTCAAAGCTAGCATATTGAATATTCTCTATAGTATTTCTTTCTAAGTAATTAAAAAAGTTAGACCAATATAGATGATTGTCTAGAACATAATTAGCTCTATTTAATTTAGTTTGAAAACTTAAAGCTTCTTCAGCTTCACCTCTAATCTTTACAATTTCCTTATTAAGTTCAATAAATCTAGCCTCTTCTTGACCAACAGCATTGTTATTTTGATTTTGCCACCAAGACAAAGCTAAATATACTTCTAAAACTAAAATAAAGCTTAAAAAAACAAAGACAACTAACATGGCAATGTTCTTATACCAATCAAAATAAACATTAATTTCATCCTTAACCAAATTAATTTCTAAAATGTTTGATTTCTCAAATTCATGATTAGAGCCTGTTTGATTATCTTTATTAGATCCTTTCTCAGATTTCCCTGTACTCCCTAAAGCTTTCTTATTTTCATCTTTGTTTTGAACTTTGTTTCTTTCTTCTAAATTATCTTGTTCATCTTTTTTTGTAGCCTTAACTTGCTCGCTCTTTTCTTCTAATTCTTTAGCTTGCTCTTGCTCTCTATCTTCTTTTTTTCTCTTTTTCTCTTCCATTTCCCTCTCTTCCTCGGCTATCTTTTCCTCCTCTTTCCTTCTTGCTTCTTCTTCCTTTTTTCTCTGCTTCTCTTCTTTTTTAGCCTTTTTAGCTTCAGCCTTTTTCTTCTTCTGTTCTTTTTTTAACTCTTTCTTACTTAATTCCTTTTCTTCTTCAGCCTGCTCTTGTATTTTTTCTTTTTCTTCTGCTTCTTTTTTCTTTAGCTCCTCTTCTCTTCTAGCTTCTGCCTTTTCTTTCTTCTTCTGCGCTTTTTTAAGCTCTTTCTTACTCAGTTTCTTTTCTTCTTTAGAGCTATCATCTTTATCTTCTTTTTTCTTATCACTCTTTACTGAATCAGAAATATGAGCAGATTTTGGATTTAAAAAATCAGTACCTTTTAGTGAAGCACTTTTGTCTTTTTTCTTTTTGTTAGAAAAAATACTAAATTTCATTTATATAAAATTACTCAATTTCTCGCATAGCTAGACCAACAGCAACAGCCAGTTTAGGGCCTAACTCTCTTAATACTGGCTTCATTTCTGGTGGATAATATACCCTAGACCAAGAATCACCGATAATAACCTGAATGTCTAATTGCTCTTCCAGATACTCGGCAAAATTGAAAAGCAAACATCCTCCACCAGAGAGAATAATCTTTTCTAGCTTTTCATCGTAGTTATTATTAAAAAACTCAACCATGTATTTAATTTCATGAATGATAGGCATAACAGACTTTAAAACAGCGTCAGGCATTCCCTGCTTACTAGAACTGCTCAGGTCATACTTCATTTGCTCAGCTTCTTCAAAGCTAAGATTCATTTTTTCCATTAAAGTCTTGGTAACACTATTACCACTAACATCAATAGATCTATTTAAAACTGGAACCTTTTGTCTAACCAAAGAAATGTCAGTGCTATTTGCTCCAATTTCTGCGATAAGGACAGAAGAATTGTCATTACCCACTAGTGAGCGGATAAGAGAAAAGGTTTCTGTTTCTAAACTAGAAAGTGATAATTTAGCTTTGGTAAATATATTGACATACTTTTTAACTAATTTTTTTGGAGAACCTGTTAAAAAAACTTGAACATTTTTATTGTTCTTATCTTTGTCATCTTTTGGCAGCACTTTCCAATCTAAAATCATCTCTTCTAGAGGAAGAGGTATTACTTTTTTAGCTTCTTCATGAATTTCCTCAGCTAAAGATTTTTTATCTAGGTTGTATAAATTAATTACCGAAGAAAAAACAGCGAAGGTTGGCAGTGAGGCTGTAGCTTTTTGTGTAATAATGCCAACTTCATTTTTAATTTTAACAATAGCTTTAGCTAAATTATCTATATCCTCAATAGTGCTGAACTTTATACCAAGCTCTTCGGTAAAGGCGTAATTGGAAAGAATGATTTTTTTATTTTTCTTTTTTAGCTCTACCATTTTTACTGATGAGTCTCCAATATCTATACCTAAAAAAGAATTATCAGATGAGGATGAAAAAATTGCCATAAATTTAAAAAATTATCAATCTAATTTCTTTTTCAAAAAAAATAGATTGAACTATACTTATTTATATTATATAATAAATACAGTTATGCTACAAGTGATTTACTTAGCTTAATTATAACATACTTTATCCATTTAATCATTATGATGAATTTTTTCAGGAGATATAAAAAAATAATATACGTGATTCTTTTTTTAGCTTTAATAATACTGCTAGGTATCCTTATTTGGAACACCTTCTTTAAACAAAGCACAGAAGGACCGCAAACACCGCAAACAGAAACAGAAGGATCTCCAGGGTCCCTGCCCCAAGCCGGTGAAGGTAGCCCTCAAACAGGAGATGACTTAGAGCCAGGTGAATTACCGACAGAGGACGATGATGAGCCTGTTGCTGAACCAGAAGAAAAACTTAGCGATGATGGTCCTAGTCCTGTAGCTAGTGGAACAGTTACTGAAACTAATCTTAGTTATTTTGGTAAAACCATAGGAGCTACCCTAAGTAGTGATGGAGGTGGTGTACAATTTTATGACAGAGATCAAGGTAAATTCTATCGTTTAGATAATGAGGGAAATATCTATGAATTAAGTGATCAAACATTCTATGAAGTCGAAGAAGTATCTTGGGCACCTGATAAGAATAAAGCAGTGCTAGAATATCCTGATGGTTCAAATATTGTTTATGATTTTAATAAAAAAGAACAAGTCACTCTACCTAAGCACTGGGAAGATTTTGATTTCTCACCTCAAAGTGACAAAATAGTTGCTAAAAGTATTGCCACAGATCCATACAATAGTTATCTGGTTGTTTCAGATATTGATGGCTCATCTGTTAGGGCTATAGAGCATATTGGTGAAAACAGTGATAAGGTGATATCTGACTGGTCACCAAATAATCAAATAGCAGCCATGTACACTAGAAGTACTGACTTTGATAGACAAGACTTATTCTTCATTGGTTTAAATGGAGAAAACTTTAAATCAACCACTGTAGAAGGTAGAGATGTTAGAACTAATTGGTCTAAAGAAGGCGACAAGCTTCTCTACAGCGCCTATAACAGCAACAGTAACTTACAACCTCAACTATGGATAGTGAACGCTGAAGGTGATTCTATTGGTAGTGGTAGAAAGAATTTAAACCTACAAACTTGGGCAGATAAATGTACTTTCTCTGATGATAGATATGCATACTGCGGAGTACCTAAAGACCTACCAGAAGCTGCTGGACTGTTACCTGAGCTAGCGCTAAAGACAAGTGATAGTTTATATAGAATAGACACCCTAACCGGACAAAGAAGTTTAATGGCTATACCTGATGGACAATATAATATATCAGAGCCTGTAATTAGTGCTGACGGCTCCAAGCTTTACTTCACAGATGAAAGCACAGGAGAGATATATGATATTAATTTAAAATAGAAATACTAGAAATTAATATAAAAAACTAATACAAATAAATACAGTAATAAAAAACGAGCTTACAATAAAGCTCGTTTTTTTATTCTTTTAAACTAAATATAAGTTAATACTAGCAATAACTAAAACTATATTTAGATAGCATCAATTTCTTCTGCTAGTTTGTAATCCTTATCTGTTACCTCGCCAACATCATGACTTAAAAGTTCTATCTTTACCTTATTGTATGAATGTAAATGTATATCAGGATGATGCTCTGCTTTTTCAGCTAGTGGCATTATTTTGTTAATAAAAGCAACTGCTTCTACAAAGTTCTCAAACTTAAACTCTTTACTTAGCTTATTGTTAATTATTTCCCATTTCATACGTTTTTTAATTAATTATTAGCTATTTATAGCTTAGCGAAAAAATATGAACTTGTAAATTATAATAACGCTTTTTACCTTTTAAAATGCAAAAATTGACAAGCCATGTGCTTTTTTTTATAATATTAGTATTATAGTTCTCTTTATATTAACCTTTAAAACTCCTCCCGTGGAGAAAATCACGGTGATATTACTTATGTGTAAAAAAGGAATTGCTGTTTTAATTAATGGACAAGCTGGTCGCATTCATGAACTTAGAGTTAATAAAACAGAGCAAAAGTTTATCTGTACTTTTGTCGGTAGAAATGAAACAGATGGACGAACCATTGAAGTAAGTAAAGTAAAGCCAGCCAACAATAAGGCGGCCGCAAACCTAGACAAAGCTTTAGAAAAGCTAAAAATTATTAAACACGGCATCAAGGTTAGCCCCAGTTAAAACAAGGGGGCCACTAACAAAATCAATAACGAGCTATACTTTTTAGCTCGTTTTTTATATAAAAATTAAATAAGAAAAGAATTTAATTAAAATCTAATTTAATAATAGCTATTTTTGTATTTTTATGATTATTTAATATTTTTTCTTTTGTTATCTTTTAAAGATTTTGAGTTTTTACTAGAAACAACACTTTCTCCAATATCTTTTTCTATTTCAGTTCTAGCTTTTTTAGCCACGTTACCACCTCTTTTGGCAACCTGCTTATTTCCAGACAGATCTTGTGGTTTGTGTTTTTTAGATATCTCTGTTGTTGAAGCCTCTGCTAACATATTAAGAACTAATTCTAGATTAGTCATATTGTCTCGCAAATTTTCTTTTTTAAGATCCTTAAATCTTTTATACTCCTTTACAGTTTTATCAGACCAGGCTTTGCTAATTTCATCTGTTAAAATAGCAAAATCCATGCCTCTTTTAATCCCTCTTTCTTGCCACTCGTCTGTTAATTCTTTTCTTATTTCAATTGTCTTAAGTCTTTGATTGATCCATTCTTTAGGGTGACCTTTCTTTAAATAAGTTTGCATAGCCCTATCTATTGCTAGCTCAGGATCCTCTGTTTCTTCTATTCTTTCATAACCAACTTTAGCTAACCACAACTTGAATGGCTCAGCCTTTGGTGAAGGTATAGATTGAATTAAGCGCAATAAATCTTCTGTAGAAAAACAATCTGTACCATAATACTTTCCGTCACTTGCCTTAAATTTCAGTTGTACGATTTTATCGTACACCTCACTTCCTTCATTTTTTAGCTTATTTTTTAAATCAGCCCAATATCTTTTTGGAATAGTAGAATCTGTTAAAACTTCAATTACATCTATAACAGAAAAATACCAAAGCTCTTTTTCTTCATCAAAATGACGACGAACTTCTTTATTATTAAATAATACAATTTTATTATCATTTTTATTCATATTGTTAGTATAACAAACACTAGTTAAAATTTCTATTAACTATTTATAAAAAAACAAATCTAATCTTAGATCTGTTTAAATCTACTTTTTAATTTTTAAGTTAATAATTTGTGAATGTTCAATAACACAAAAGTATATCATTTAGATATACTTTTGTCGACTGCGGAGAGGGAGGGATTCGAACCCTCGGTACCATCTCTGGTACGACGGTTTTCAAGACCGTTCCGTTCGACCACTCCGGCACCTCTCCTTATATATAATAAATTATATAATATATTAAATTGTTATCCTACCTATCATCACCATTACCACTTAAAGTTCCTCTTTCTAACCTTGACTGTAGTTTTTCAATATTTTTCTCTGCAACACTTTCTAGATCAATGTTTAGCTCTGATGCTAGTTGAGATAAATACCATAACACGTCTCCTAATTCTTTTTCAATAGCTAACTTATCTTCTTCATTAACCACCCCTTCTTTATCTCTAAGAACCTTTTTAATCTTTTCAGAAACTTCCCCTGCCTCCCCTGCTAAACCTAAAGTAGGGTAAATATAATTATTATCCTGGTTAGGATAAAGCGCTGTTTTCCTAGATTCTTTTTGAAAGTCTTTAAATTCCATAATTATATTATTTTAAAAAAATAAGCTTTTTCAAGCCAATAAAAATATTTTAGTCTATATATTTAGAAAAGTCAAAAAACAAATAATATAATTAGATAACTATATTAATATTATAAATATTAATAAGTTAAGTATAAAGAAATTGTTGTTCCAACGACTAAAGCAAACTTTTTTGAAAACTTATGCAAAGAGGTTCTAATTATGCTTCATTTAATCTTTCTCTATGCGTATTTTTTAAAATAGAGTTTAAAATAATTTTTTATTTCTGGCCTATAATTACATCTTTTTCCCTTAATTTGCTTATTAAATATATTAGCAGCATTATCTATACCTATAATTTTAAATAATAATTTAACATCCTCAAAATCACCAAAATTTAAAACTTGTTCCAAAATAAAATCATCAGACATCTTATCTAAATCTCCAATATACCAAAAAAGGTGCGAACGGTTTTTGATAAAAGTTTCTAATCTCATAATATGAATAATAATACTAATTAGGCTATTTACTTTAATATTTTAACATAAAATACTAAAGAATAAAAGATAATAAAACTAATTTTTATCCATTTTATTTCTTTCTTTTTATTGAAATTAAAAATATAATTCATACTGTTATTAAATCTTATAAGACAAAAAATCGCCTAAAAGACGATTTTTTATAGTACTAGCGAGACTCGTCAACCTTGTCCACACCAGGTTAATAGAATAAAACAATACTTACACCTCACTAATAACATCGAATCCTTTAAAGCTACCTGTTATAGCTAGCCCTATTACCTTTTTTGCAACTCCAATATCTTTAATTTTCTTAGCAGTTTCATTTAAAGTAGCGCCAGAACCAACCGCATCATCAATGAGAAGAATTTTATTGTACTTTATGTTGTCACTAACTGATATTGTGCTCTGAGCATTTTTAACTCTATCCTCCAATTTATTCAATGTTTTTTGAGGCACCATAATATCACTTTTTATTTTAAGTAAATCAACTTTATTAACTTTCAAATCTAAAAATCTCTCTAATTCCTTCATTAACTGAATCTCTCTCTTTACAGTTGGTGGAATAAAAGAAAGAGCGTCAATGTTATTATCTTTAATAATTTTTTGAATTTTTGGTTTAATTACAGAGGATAGCTCCTTGATTAATTCTCTGTTTTGACTTTGCTTAGAGTAAAGTAATAATTGTCCTAACTTTGTTTTGCCAAATCTTTCAATGCTATAAAAATCAAGATAAAAAAGCTTATCTAAAAAAACATTTTTAAAAGTATTATTTATTTTCAATAAACCATCAATAAGACCTTCTGATTTAAAATGATTATATTTTTCAAGAGTTTTCACATACTCCTTGGCAGTTTTTTTTATTGGCAATTTCTGTTTATTACACCAATACACGAAACCTTCAAGCCCCTCTTTACGCTGCCCATCAGGAGTAATTGTTAAAAAGTTATTATCTATATCTATTTTCAAATCATCACCTATATCAACTTGGTGAGTATTATCCTCACTAACACTGGTTTGCAATAAATAAAAAACCCTAGGCGCTTTACCTATTTTGTAAATAATATCTTTTTCAACTAAATCAGATAAATGCCTATGAATCATTTGCCTTGATACACCTAAATTAGCTGCTATTTTATGAGCGCTGACCTGATTATTGTTCTTAACAAAATCTATAATTTGTTTTTTTGTATTTCTCATATGTCACTATTATATATTATTTACAGTTTACTGTCAACTGTAAACTTTATAAAACATTACATGTTAACAATATTATCAATACTTAACATAAACAGCAAGCGCCCTAAGGGCCCTTTTTATAGCACGGGGTTACTCAGTAAGATATTAAAACAGAGCTTTAAAAGCCCTGCCTTAACTACTTCGTGTTAGCACGATGATGCGGAGAGGGAGGGATTCGAACCCTCGGTACCCCGTTAAGGGTACAACACCTTAGCAGGGTGCCCCGTTCGACCGCTCCGGCACCTCTCCTAGATATTATATAAGTAAATATAAAAGCGAACTAACTTCGCTCTGTAAAGATATATATAATTATGCTATAATTAATATATAAAAAATATACTTACTTGTCAATTTATATGGATGAAGAAAATAAAGAAGAAAATATAATAAATTGGGGAATTCCAGAATACGATAGACCTAAAAGGAACAAACGTTGGTATATTATTGCAATTATTGTAATACTAGCTATACTAGTCTACTCTGTTATCACTGCCAACTACCTATTTACTGTAATAATGCTAATGGGAACCTTTATGCTTTTCTATTATGACAGAAAAGAAGCACCTATGATTGACTTTGTTTTAGAGGATGAAGGAGTTATGATTGGTAATAAGTTTTATGACTATGATGAAATAAAGAACTTCAGTATAGTGTACAAACCTAAAGAAGATATTAAAAATCTTTACCTTACCTTTAACAACAACCTTAGAAATAGAATTACTATACCCCTAATGGAACAAGACCCCTTAGTTATTAGAAGACACTTATTACAATACGTAGATGAAGACTTAGAAAGAAATCATGAACCAATATCTGAAAGTATTGGCAGAATGCTAAAACTACAATAAATAAAACTTTAAAAAGAAAAGAGCTACCAGCATGTATACTAATTACGCTTTACTTTTCTTTTTTTATTTTGTAAAGTAAATATCAGTCCTCATAGTTCAACGGATAGAACGCAAGATTGCGGATCTTGAGATCTAGGTTCGATTCCTAGTGAGGGCACACCTTAAAACACAGCTTCATAGCTGTGTTTTATTTAATTTCCACCTCCTACCTGCTATAATATAAATATGATAAATCTAAACAGCTCAATCTCACAATTAAAAGGCGTTGGAAAAGTAATTAGTAATAAATTATTTAAACTTGATATTGAAACAATTGAGGACTTATTATACTACTTCCCTTGGCGCTACGATGATATTGGTGAAACTAAAAAAATATCTCAACTTAAGATTGGTGAAACAGCTAATATACAAGGAGAAATAGAACTTATCCAAAACAAAAGAAGCTTTAAAAAAAGACTAAACATTACCGAAGCGCTAGTAAGTGATGACTCGGGTACAATAAAAGTAGTTTGGTTTAATCAAGCCTATTTAAGTAGAAATCTTAAAGCTGGTGACAGCGTCTCTTTAACTGGTAAACTAGAAGAAAAAAATGGACAAGCTACGTTAAACTCCCCTGTCTATGAAAAAGCAGATAAGAATCAGGAACTAATACATACTAAGGGAATAATTCCCTTCTATCACCTTAGCTCAGGAATAACAAATAAGCAAATAAGACACTTACTCAAACAAGTAATACCACTAGCTAAAAAACTAAATGACCAAATTCCTGCTGACACTAAAAAAAGATTAAAACTTTTAGATATTAACAGCGCTATAGAAAAAATTCACTTTCCAAAAGACCAAAAGGATATTAAAGAAGCTCAAACACGTTTAGCTTTTGAAGAACTGTTTGAATTGCAAATTAAATCATTAAATCTCAAAAAGGATCTTAAAAATAAAAAGTCTCCTGTTATTGAATTTCAGCAAGATGCTACTAAAGCTCTAGTTTCTAGCCTACCCTTTGACTTGATGCCACAACAAAAACAGTCTGCCTGGGAGATATTGCAAGACATAAAAGAAGAAAAGCCCATGACCAGACTCCTGCAAGGAGATGTTGGTAGTGGAAAAACTATAGTAGCGACTATCGCTCTTTTAAATTCTGCTCTAAAAAGACAAGAAAACAAAGAAGAAGATGAACAAGCACTACTAATGGCTCCCACAGAAATATTAGCTCAGCAACATTACAAAACAATACAAAAGTTCTTAAAAGAATTTGATATAAAGATAAGTCTATATACCAGAAGTTTTAAAGAATCTAACTTCATAAATAAAAAGGAAGATAAAGAGGGGGAAAAGAAAACAACAAAGAAAGATAAGAAAATGGAAGATGAAAAATATTTTCAAGCAGACATTATAATTGGTACCCACAGTCTAATTCAAAAAAAGACTCCTATTAAAAATCCGGCCCTGGTAATTGTTGATGAACAACACCGCTTTGGTGTTGAGCAAAGAGAAAAACTAGCTAACCGTGAAGACAATCTCACCCCGCATTACCTCTCACTCACAGCCACCCCAATTCCCCGCTCACTAGCTTTATCTATCTATGGGCACTTAGATATCTCTAGCATTAAAACTATACCTAAGGGCAGACAGAAGATTAACACTAAGGTGGTATTAGAAGAAAATAAAGCTGAAGTACATCAATTTATTAAACAAAGAATAGATAACAATGAACAGGTCTTTGTTATCTGTCCCTTGGTAGATCCTTCTGATAAACTAGGAGTTAAATCTGTTAAAGAAGAGTATAAGAATCTAAGTGAGAATGTTTTTCCAGATGTAGATATTTCTTTCTTGCACGGTAAGATGAAGGCAGAAGAGAAAACCAAAGTTATGCAAGATTTCTTGGATAATAAATTTAAAATCTTAGTTAGCACCTCTGTTGTTGAAGTAGGAGTTGATATAAAAAACGCTACCGTCATGATGATAGAAGATGCTAGCAGATTTGGACTAGCTCAACTACATCAATTTAGAGGTAGAGTTGGTAGAAGTGATCAGAAGTCATATTGCTTTTTAATGCTCTCAGAGGTTTCATCTGATAAAAGTAAAGAAAGACTGCAAGTGCTAGAAAGACATAGTAATGGCTTTAAAATAGCAGAAGAAGATCTAAAGCTTAGAGGTTCAGGTGAGATGTATGGGACTATACAAAGCGGTTTCCCAGAACTTAGGTTCGCTTCCCTGTTTGATCTTGAATTAATTAAAAAAGCTCAGGAAGAAGCAAAGATTCAAATAAATAAAACTAAAGAAAATAAATAAAGACAAATAAAAAAGGAACCTAATTTTAGATTCCTTTTGAAAAAATGTTTTAATCTACACTGAAAAGTTCATCTAACTTCTCATCAAGGCTGTTTCTTTTTAAAAACCTTTCGAAAGGTTTTTTTAATACTGATAGAATTGTCACCGCTATCATAAAGCTAAAAAAGCTTAAAACAGGATGGAAGAAAACAAATCTGGCTACATTCTCAAAGAATGTATCACCAGGAGATGTACTCTGAAAGGGTATGGCTGCTATTATAAGCAAAGAAACCAAGGCCAGAAATATTGTTACCACTGATACAGAAATTAAAGTTAACAACAATGCATTTTTTCTTTTTTGTTTGTTCATGATACTATTTTTTTGTAATGTACAATTTATTTTATCTATTTTAAGTATAACATTTATTATTCAAAGTGTCAATAGGTGTTTGACCACATACTTATATAGTTGTATGATATATATATATATATAGTTATTTCACAATTAGTAAAATTAAATCTTAAAACTTACATTATGAGTAAACAAAGTTTAAGTGCAGAAGAAGTTCACCAGGTATTAAACCTTCCTAAGTGTAAAGTAGATGGCAAGCTGAACACTCAAGCGCATATTGATATATGCTCAGCAAGTAAAAAATTTGGTGGTATCCAAGTTACAGTCTACCCTATTATTAACGGCCAAATAAAAGGTCCCCAGGAGATTAGACAAAAAGTAATTTTGGATAACGACATTCAAAGAGAAGTTGTCAACTTTGCTCAAGAGAAGAAAAAGAAAAAGAAAGGTAAAGGTAAATGGCTTTCTGCAAGAAAAAATGTTCCAGTTCGCAACTTTGCGAAAATATAACTCATAATTATTTACTACCAAAGAGCGGTTTTTAAATCGCTCTTTTTTATTACTTGAAAATCTCAAGTAAATCCTTTATTTCTTTAACACCTATGATATTAATATCTTTATTTGCTTTGGTGTTTTTAAATAACTTAGTTTGACTCTCGGGTATAACTATTTCTTTAAAACCTAAGTTAATGGCAGACTTCACCCTAGCATCTATTTTAGAGATAGAGCGCACCTCTCCTCCTAAACCAACCTCTCCTAAAACAAGTGTTTGTCTGCTTACCTTTAAGTTTAAAGCAGAAGAGATGATAGCTAAACACACAGCTAAATCTAGAGCTGGATCACTAATTTTAAGTCCTCCCACAATATTTAAAACAATATCTTTTGAAACTAAATTAATCTTAGTTCTTTTGCTAATCACAGCCGTTAGGACTTGTAGTCTGTTAAGATCAAAACCAGCTGACTTTCTTTGAGGGTAACCAAAGATAGTTTTACTAACTAAAGCTTGAATATCTAAAAGAAAAGGTCTGCTACCTTCAATAACTGAACTAATTACAGATCCTGACATCTCAGTCATTTCCTTGGATATAAATATATCAGCACTCTCTTTAACTGCTTTAAAGCCAGTGCCTGTCATCTCAAAAAGACCAATTTCTGAAATAGAACCAAAACGATTTTTAGTACTTTTTAAAACAGTGTAATTGTTACTTAAATCAGATTCAAGGTATAAGACAGTATCAACAATATGCTCTAATGATTTAGGTCCAGCTACTTGTCCGTCTTTAGTGATATGGCCAATTAAAATTACACTGATATTTTCTTGTTTACTAATTTCTAGAAACTGACTAGCACAACCTCTAATTTGTGATAAATTACCTGGTTCTGAATCAATAATACCTGAGTGAATAGTTTGAATAGAATCTACCACAGCTAAATCTGGCTTATATGAACTAAGTAAAGAGGCAATCTTCTCTAAATTAGTTTCACTAACAAACTTAATATTTTCTATCTTACAATTAAGTCGCTCTAAACGTGACTTTACCTGCCCTGCGGATTCTTCCCCGCTAATATAGAGCACCTTATGGTTTTTAGCTAATTTGTCTGCAATTTGTGCTAACATAGTTGACTTACCAATACCAGGTTCTCCGCTAAAAAGTATCAGTGATCCCGGCACCACACCACCACCTAAAACTCTTTCTGCCTCAGGCCAGGCAAAGCTCATTTTACTAAACTTTTCTTCTTCTAATGTTTCTAAGTCAATTATATCTGCAGGCTTAGCTTGTTTGCGGGCAGTTTGTTTTGAACTTTCTTCTTCTTTAATATCAGATTCCATAGTACCCCAAGCACCACACTCAAGACAACGCCCACTCCATTTAGAGGACTGGGCGCCACATTTACTACAAGAATATATTTCTTTAAGTTTAGCTGTCATATATCATTTAAATATTTATTATCTTTCTATTGATCTATCTATTTCCTCTAGTAGAGTCTGCCTATCAAACTCACCTAACAGTTCTCTTTCATTTATATAGGTATATGGTACACCAGGAAGCTTTAAGGCCCTAGCCTCAACCAGAGAGGCTGCTAAAACATCACTGTGTTCTAAGTTATTATAGCAAGATCTAAACTTACCCATATTTAACTCAGTGCCCTCAGCTAAACCAAGAATAAACTGATCAAACTGCTCTGTACTAAGCCCACTCTGGGCGCTGAAAGTAGGATACTGAGAACTATATAAATCTAAAAACTCCCAGAACTTATTTTGTGACTGCGCACACCTTCCTGCCAAAGCTGCCTTCCAAGAAATGTTATTTATATTATCATCAGGATAATCTTTCCAGATTAGATTAGTATCATCTCTTTCATCAACAACACCTTTTATCATCTCAACTTGCTCCAAGCAATACTGACAAGTATAATCTCCAAAATAAATTATATTAATACCAGTGTCCTCAGGTCCATACTTGGGATCATATTTAGTGACACGAAGTTTAAAATCTTCAGCACTGTTCTCACCAAAATAAGTGATATAAGGATCTTGAGAAAGATCTTCTGCATTAAACTCACTATATGCTCTATTTAAATACCTATTACTTTGACTATTTTCTCCATAAGTTCCCATGAAGTATAGGAGTAATAAGAGAAAGATAAATAAAAGCAGTAGTGATAAAGTCACAAAAGCTTTTGTAGGTGGATTTTTTCTATTTAAAAATTTAAACATATTATTGCCAGTAGATTGCGTCAATTTTATATTCGTTACCTACTTTATTAAAATTAATAATTATATCTTGATTAAAGATACTTTCTTCATTATCCTTTATTTCTCTTCTTTTAGTAGTTACTGTTACACTAGCACTTTCCTCATCAAACTCAGTTACCTCTCCCACTAAAGATGTAGTAGTGATACCATAGTATGAGCCAGTATATTCAGTCTCAGATTGCTCTTCAACATAGCCTTCGGCCCAAGACTTCATAGAGTCTGTCATGTATATTTTTAAATCGCTGATGTTTCCAAAATTACCTTCATTAGAATAAGAACCAAAACGTTCACTGATAGCAAAGGCTAATTGTTTTAAATCCTCTTTAGTTACCTCCCTTTGAGCCTCCTCTTCTTCATCAAAACGATAAACAGTTGGTTCTTCTTCGTTGGCTGGTACCTGAGTATTTTCAGGTGCTGGCTGAGTTTCTATTTCAAGTTGAGTGTCTATTTCAGGATCTTCATTTATAATTACTGGCTCTTTCTCACTTTTATTAAGGTTCATAATTACTAAAAATATTCCAAGTAAAACTAGAACAACTATTGAAATAGCAATTATTATTTTGGTCTTTTTATTCATATTATTTATTTATTATCTTTACTCTCCAGTTCTTCTTCTTCAAATTCTTTTTTAGCTTCTTCAATTTCAAGTAACTGGCGAGGATCAGATGTTATTAATTGATCTTCACTATATGAGGCCACTACCTTAATAGCTACGTGTTTATTACCCGCAAAAAATATTCCTTCACCTAGTCCAGATTCAAGTAATAAGTACTTCTCCCCTTCTGTGAGTAAGAAGGTTTTTTGTACTAAGTCTATAGCTGCTGGTGATTGTTTAAGCAGTAGTTGCAAAGAAGAGTTGGTAACGATAGCTTTTCCATAAGGAGAAGTTAAAAAGTCATTAACATCTTGAGTAATAGTAGTAACTCCCAAGTAATACTTACGACATCTCTTTACTAAAGCAAAAATGAACTTAGCACTATCCTCTCTTTGCATCATCCACCAAGCCTCATCAATAACTAGAATTCTTTTTTTTGTCTCAGCTCTAACAATATTCCAAATATAGTTAATAATTGTGTAAATAGCAATTGGTCTTAACTCATCTTCAAGGTCACGCACAGAAAAGGTAACCATCTGATTATCCATCTCTACATTAGTAGGGTGGTTAATTAAACCTGAGAAAGTTCCTTCTGTGAATTTCTTTAACCTTAATGCTAAATCAGCACCACCTTCCATACCTTCAAGTACCTGTTGGAAGTCAGACATAATTGGAGGGTCAATATTAGATAAATCTGAGTCTGCTGTAATATCTTTTTTAGCATAAGTCTCAAGCAAAGCTCTATCTATCACTGAGTCTTGATCATAATCAAGGTCACCGATCATCAGTCTCACTAGACCCTTTAGGGTGATTACAGCGCTTCTAATAATATCTTTAGGTTTAGCGTCACCACCAATAGCTCTAGGTAAATCAAAAGGGTTAATCTTATTTTCACTAGATAAAGATATGTTAACATAAGTACCACCTACAGCATCAGATAAATGTTTGTATTCATACTCAGGGTCAATAATAATAACATCAGTTCCCATCATCAAAGATCTCAGTACTTCTAACTTAATAGCATAACTTTTACCTGCACCAGAGCTAGCAAAAACCACTGAATTAGCATTTTGCAGGTTGAATCTATCAAACAATATCAAACTATTATTGTGTCTATTAATACCATATAAAATTCCTCTATCACTGGTTAGCTCACTGGATATAAAAGGAAAGGATGATGCTACTGGTGAAGAGTTCATATTGAATGTAATATATAGTTCATCATTACCTAAAGGCAAAGTAGAGTTAAAACCTTGCTCAGATTGATACAGTACCCTACGAGAATAAACTAAACGTGAACCAAATATATCTTCTATTTGATCTGATAATCTATTCATCTCCTCTTTATCATCAGTATAAATAGTAACGTAAAGAGCATATTGGAAGAATTTTTCTGTACCTTGAGTTAAAGCATCTCTTAGGGCTTCGATGTCTCTTAGGGCTGTTTCTCTAATAGGATCTCTAGCAGCTCCCTTTTCAGCATCAGATATAATTTGTGCTTCTAAATTACCTACTCTTTTCTTTAATTGTTTTAAAATAACCGCACTCTTAACAGGATAGAAAAACATTGAAACATCAAAAGTCTCATTTAAGTTAATTACAGGAGCAAACCAACCAACACTTATATAACGAGGGTAACTAATAATAAATATAGTTCTAACATACTTCTCTCCTAAGCGTAAAAAAGTAGAATCTACTTGCAAGCTAGCTGGAGAAATTAAGTCTCTAACAGACAAAATACCTCTACGAAAAGCTTTTTCATCAGCAATAATATCTTTAGTGCGATTTAGTTCGCTTTTTTGAGATAGTTCTTTTTCATTAAGCTCTTTCTTACCTATATTAGTCTCTTGATTCTTAGCTTTCTTTTTGTTTTTTTTCTGAAAATTTATCATAACAAAATTATAATCAAATAATATTAAATATCCACTCTAAGCTTCCTAACGTCAGCTAACTCTTGGTTCTTAGCAGTGTCAGGATTATATGTTTTATAGTAGAGTTCGATTAAACTTTGAGTATCTAGCCTTACTGTGCTTACGCCCATAGACTCAAGACCAGTGGTAACACTAGATATTCTGCGGTCCAACATTTTTTTAAATCTTTGAAATTTCTTTTCCTGTAATTTAAGTGACTTAATTGGACTTAAAGCTTCTCTAAGTGAGCTAAAAAAGCTTTTTCTTTTATCTGATAAAGGGTTATATGGAACCACAACATAAAAACGTTTGTTCATGATTTTTCCAATAGAGGTTAGTTCCTTAATGTATTCAACATACTCACTAGTTTGCATTTTCAACAACTTGTTAGTTTGCTCTTTTTCTTTATTTTTTAAATATTCAATATAAGCACCAATGTTTAACTCCCTAGATTGAATTACAATTTGGAAAATAAAGTCCAAATTATTTAGAAACCTTACATAGGAAGCAATGATAGCGTTTTGCTCATCTTCACTTTTAAGTGAGAAGTTAATACTAGAAACAAGTATTAGTGCCCTTAAAGTACCATCTTTCATAATGACAGTATCATCTTTAATTTCAGCAATATCAAGGAACTCCTGGGTAGAGTGACTAACTTTTTTACTGCTTGATTTTTTTTCTTTTTTAGACATAATTAATTAGGATCTATTTGAATATCACTAGGCTCATCTTCAGTGCTTTGATACTGTCCTTTGGTATCAACCACTAAAGAGAGCTCAGCTAAACGTGATTTATTATAAAACTCTTTTTTTGGTATTTGTTCTTTGTATTCAATATTTACAATCTCTGCTTTCAAATCTTTTCCAATCTTGTGATTCCAAATTCTAAGTCCTGGTTTTTTTAATGTTTGAATTAAATTCAAAACAAAAAAATGAAAAGGTCTACCATTTACTTTTAAAAAAGCGAAGATACCAGCAATCATGACTATAAGTACAGACAGAACTAAAAATAAATCAAAATCAAAATACAAATAAGATAAACCTATTAGCACAGTAGCTGCCACAAAAGTTAAAAATTGTCTGGCTGTAAGAGGGCCAATAACCTTACTTTCAACATCAATAAATTGTGGAACTGTAAATTGCTGCATATATTAAAACATAAATGACTTATTAAAGGCTATTAGTGCCTTTAGCTCTTCACTGCTTAAAAAGTCCATATTAGCTTCTTGTCTTTGTTTTATTATTTCATTAATAGGCTTAACCTGATTAAGACTCTCAGTAGTAATTTGGTGATATAGTCTATTTAAAGGATTTCCCCTCCAGGCTTGAATACCTTCGACTCTCTTCTCATATGAGTCTTTAGCTAATAAATCAACTTTCTTTCTTATAGTCTCAAAAGCTTCTTGAGGATCAGAAGATAATCTTCTAAAGTTTTTTAAATTAAAATATCTAAGCTCATCAACTGGTCCCATGATTCTCTGACTTACTTGAATATCTTGCATTGATTTTTTACCAGAGTTCGCAGGTGCTTGGTTTAAGTTAAGTGAAGCTGGACTATTAGCTTCTTGAGGTGATTCCCTTAACTCATATTTTCTTTCTTTTTTACTTACATTATTTATCTTAAAGCTCTTCTTTTCATCAGCTTGAGCTTCTTTAGTTTCTACTTCTTTTTCTTCTTTAATATTTTCTTTCTTTTCCTCTACTTCTTTCTCTTGTTTAACACTTTCTTCCCTTCCTTTCACATCTTGTGCTTTTTCCTTATCTTCTTCTTTTTCTTCCACTTCTTTTTCTTCTTTAAAGCCTTCCTTTTTATCTTCTTGGGGGTTCTTCACTTCCCTTTTTTCTTCAGGCTCTTCCTCCTTATGAGTCTCTACTTCTTTTTCTTCCTTATTTACAACAGTACTAGGTGGTGGAGGAGCGATTTCTCTTTGAATGTGTAATTTTTTATATAAATCTTCCTTTTCTTTTTCTTTACCTTTCTCTTCTTTTTCTTCTACTTGTTGTTGTTCTTCTCTACTTTCTTTATATTCTTCCTTAGGTACATCTTCCTTATTAGCTTCCTTTTCTTCTTTCTTAGTTTGCTCTAAGCTCTGACCTTCTTTACCTTCTTCTTCCTTCTTTTTTTCTTCCTCTTTAGCCTTTAATGAATCTTTTAAGCTATAGGTATCATTTAAAGCGTCTAATTTATCTATCTTTTCAGCTTCTTCACTAACCCTAGGTTTAGGCTTTTCTACTTTAGGTTCTTGGCTTTTTTTGTATTCATCTGCTAGCTTTAATAACTTATCTATGTTAGCATCATCCAAGCTTAGACCTCCTTCTTGTCCAGAGCGAGCCAGTGCACTACGAGTAGCAATTTTATCCCTTACACCTTTAATATAGGTACGTAAAACCATGTGTAGCCTATCATGAAGATAGCCACTACTTAAGCTTACATCTACCTTATCAATAATACCTTTGGTAACTTCATCTATTTTGATATTATAATCTTCTTTTTTCGCAATTTGATTAATTAATTCTTGTGGATCTTCCTTTTTATCTATTTCTTCAAGTCTATCTATATTCTTAGGTTCATTTATCTCTTCCTTTTTATCCTGATTATTAATCTTTCTAGTTTCTTTTCCTTCTAGATAATCGCTTACATCTTTAAATACATTTTCTTTTAATTTCTTAGCTAATTCTTCAGCTTTCTTTTCATTAAGATCTTTTTCCCCAACTAAATACAGAGCAATATTTTTATACGGAACCTGCTTTACCATTACTTTCATAATTAAAGCTGCCAAATCAACCTGATACTTCTTTTCCAGTTCCCCCACTTTTGACATAACTTCTTTTTCAGATATTTTAGATCGTAAATCTTTAGGAAGCTTGTTGAATTGTTGTAAATAGTCAAACATAAAATAATTTTACGCCAAGTATTATATTTTTTTAAACTTGACGCCTAAGAATTTAATTACTTATATTTTAGCATACTTTTAAAAGTCTTAAAAGAAATGAAGAATAAAAAAATAAAGCCACATTAATGTAGCTTTATTATATAAATGAAAATGAAAAATCTTTTGCTTTAAATCTCTAATTTTTTTACCTTTTCCCAAGTAAAGTCAGAATCTTTTCTTCCAAAATGGCCATAGGCGGCAGTCTTTCTGTATTTAGCTTTTTTTAAATCTAGGTAATCAATAATATCTTTAGGTTTAAAAGAAAAATGTTTGTTAATAATTTCAATAATTTTATCTTCACTGACTTTGTTAGTACCATATGTTTCCACATGAATACCAACTGGAGCAGAAACACCAATGGAATACGCGACTTGGAGTAAGCATTTATCGGCCAGCCCTGAAGCTACAACACTTTTAGCAACATGTCTTGCCATATAAGTTCCACTTCTATCTACTTTAGAAGCATCTTTACCTGAAAAAGCTCCACCACCATGAGCACCCATACCGCCATAGGTATCAACTATTATCTTTCTGCCAGTTAAACCAGCGTCTGCAGCTGGGCCTCCTTTGATAAAACTGCCGGTAGCATTAATATAAATCTTAATGTCTTCTTTATATAGATCACCTAAAACAGGAGCGATAACTTCTTTTTTAATATCTTCTCTTAAGCTCTCCATATCCACACCTTCACGGTGCTGACAAGCAATAACCACAGTATCTATCCTATTGATTTTATTATCCACATATTCAACAGTAACCTGGCTCTTTCCGTCTGGTTGTAGATAATCTAAAGTACCATCTTTTCTAAGCTCAGCCAGTCTATGAGTTAATTTATGAGCTAAGATAATTGGTAAAGGCATGTAAACATCAGTTTCATTGGTAGCATAACCGTACATTAAACCTTGATCACCGGCTCCCTGCTCTTTAAATTCACCAGTATCTTCATCAACACCTTGAGCAATCTCAGGGCTTTGTTCGTGTAATGAATTTAAGACACCAATGGAGTTATAGTAAAAACCTGAATCATGATTATTATAACCAATCTCTTTTAAAGTTTTTCTCACAACTTCATCAATATTTACATAAGCTTCTGTTCTAGCTTCTCCGCTTACCACTACTAAACCAGTAGTTGCTAGACACTCAATACCAGCATGAGTGTTCTCATCTTGAGATAACATCTCATCTAAAATTGCATCACTAATTTGATCACAGACTTTATCAGGATGCCCTTCTGTTACTGATTCAGATGTAATTAATTTAATATTATTATTCATATATTTATGTTCCTATCTCCCATGAAGCAAGATATTTCTTTTGCTCTGGGCTTAACTTATCAATACTTACACCTAAAGCTTTAAGCTTTAAACGTGCAATTTTTATTTCAATACTAGCAGGCACATTATGCACTGCTTTGTTTAGCTTACTAGCATTTTTTACCACATGTTCACAAGACAAAGCTTGGGTAGCAAAACTCATGTCCATAACTGAAGCAGGATGACCCTCAGCAGCAGAAAGGTTAATAAGTCTTCCCTCAGCTAAAACATAAATACTTTTATTCTCACTTAAAACATACTCACTTAAATGTGGTCTCAGTCCTTTATTTATTTTTTTAGACATCTTCTTCAGTGCTTCTAAATTAATCTCTACATCAAAGTGTCCACTGTTACAAACAATAGCTCCATCTTTCATCTTCTTGAAATGCTCAGTGTCAATAACATGAAGATCACCAGTTAAAGTACAAAACAGATCACCGATACTAGCAGCTTCTTTCATAGGCATTACCATAAAACCGTCCATAGTAGCCTCTAAAGCCTTAATCTCATCTACCTCCGTTATTATCACCTTAGCTCCCATACCTCTAGCTCTAGTAGCAAAACCTCTACCACACCAGCCATAACCAGCCACTACAATAGTTTTTCCAGCGATTAACATATCAGTGGCTCTAATAATACCATCTAAAGTTGATTGACCTGTACCGTAGCGGTTATCAAATAAATTCTTAGTTTTAGCATCATTTACTGCAATCACAGGAAGATCTAAATTTCCTGATTCTTCTAGTGATTTCAAACGAATAACTCCAGTAGTAGTTTCTTCCATTGAGCCTTTGATATTTTTAGCTAAGTGATTGAAATCAGAATGAAGTAATGAAATAAGGTCTGCTCCATCATCTAAGGTAATAATAGGGGCATGTTTTAAAGCTTGTCTTAAATGCTTGTAATACGTTTCCCTGTTTTCACCATTAATTGCTAGCACCTCTATCTTGTAGTCTTTAACTAGTGAAGCTGCTACATCATCTTGAGTAGATAATGGATTAGAAGCTACCAAAACCACATTAGCACCACCTGCTTTTAAAGTTCTAGCTAAGTTAGCTGTCTCAGCAGTAACATGCAGACAAGCAGAAATGTTCATACCTTTGAAAGGCTTGTTTTTTTCAAAGTCTGCTCTAATTTCTCTTAAAACAGGCATGTCTTTATCAGCCCATTTTATTCTTTTTTTACCCTTAGGAGATAATTTAATATCCTTAATGTCGTAGTTCATAATATTTATGTTTATATTAATGAGTCGTTAAACTCTACTTTATATCTTTTTTTAATCTCTGTCCAGTTAAAGTTATGTGCCTGTGTACCTAAATGTGATACAGCGTAGCTAGCTACTAAAGAAGCTAGATTACCTGCTTTTTGCCAGTTAATCTTTCCATCAGAGATAATTATACCTTTAATTAATCCAGCACGATAGGCATCACCTGCTCCAGTAGGGTCTACAAGCTTTTTAGCTTTCACGGCCTTAATTTTATATACTTTATTACTATCATATATTACAGAACCATTATCTCCTTTAGTTATTATTAATGTTTGTATCTGCTTTTTAAGTTCATTTAAATTTATTTGCAAAAGCTTTTTAATAATTTCTATTTCATAATCATTTCCAATAACAAGCATAGCCCCTTTTATCATTTTCTTCATCTCTGCTTTCTTGAAACTAATTACCTGCTGTCCGGGATCAAAAATATATGAGATATTATTTTTCTGATAATAACTAGCATATGCTAACATTCTTTCTTTTAACTCAGCGCTGATTATAGCTACATCAACTGCTTTAATATTTTTAATACCTTTGTTTAATGACTTTGTCAGTGGTCCAGGATAAAAGGCTGTTATTTGATTATCTTTTTTGTCAGTCGTAATATAGGCACTGGCCGTATATTCATTTTTATCTGTAATTATGTAATCAGAGATAATATTTGTTTTCTCTAAGTGCTTCTTATATTTATCACTATCTTTACCTAGATGAGCTAAAAGATGAGGAGATTCCTGTAGCAGTGAAAGACTATAGCAAACATTAGCAGAGGTGCCACCAAAACTTAAATTTAATTTATTAATAGAAAAACTCACATTAAGATTGTGAATTTTATTAGCTAATATATGATTTTTAAAGTAATCAGGAAAACTCATTACGTAGTCATAGGCAATGGAGCCTGACACTAATATAATATTACTTTTGTTTAACATTTATTTTTTTAAGTCTATTAATTTCTTCTTGTAAAGCTCTAGCTTCTAAGCTGTCAGAGTCATACTCAGAAAGCATACTTTTTAAAATAAGCAACTTCTCTCCTGAGTCTGGCATATACTCTACTGCTTCTTCTTCATTTTCTTCAGCTCTTTCATTTTCTGCTATATTTCTACTTATCTCCTCTTCTTGGCTTAACTCACCTTCTTTATTTGTTTCCTCTGCATCATAATTATCATTATCGCTTTTTTCAGCCTCTTCATTTTTTTCAAGCTCTTCACCTTCCTGATATTTTTTAATACTTCTAATTTTCTTCATTTCAGCATCAACATCATCTATACCGTTTCTGGTAAGTATTATTCTTTTGCCATCTACAACCATAAAGACTGTGTCTTCAAATCCATATTTCTGTTGCGAAGAAAAGCTAAGTGCTTCATATAGATTTAAAAGTGCTACCACTCTTTGTTTATCATTTTCATCTAACTTTTTAATTTCAGTATTGTTATTAATATATTCAGCCTTTCTTACTGGGTCAACTTTCTTCTCAAAGTCTAAATTAGAGATAAAGTTTTTAGCCCAATCAGAAACCTTAGTGATAACTTCTTGCTGATATTTATCATCATTAATTATACTTTTATTACAAGCTCTAACACTTTTAATTAGCATTTCTTTGATCTCATCTCTTTCCTCCCAATCAGAAACATATTGTAAATTAACCTTGAGCCTTGACCAAAAGTCATAACCTGGCATTTCAAAAGCTAGATCAAGATTTTCTTTAAGTAGTTCGCTTATTTCTTGCCAGTCATCAAAATAATTTAGACATAAGAACTTACTTTTAAGAAGTGCTTGCTCAAATTTTCTATAGACAAGATTGTCCTTTTCCTTTAAGTCTTTATTATTATCTAAAAAGGTTTTAATTTTCTTATATAAATCAAAAGCAGACTTAAAATCATTAGACTGAGCTAAAACTTCAATTAAGTTATCTATCTTATTAAGTTGTTCTTGATATACTAGATTCATATTTATTAAACCTTATTAGGTATAATTATTTAAGACACTTTCAAATTAATTGACTTTAACATCTTCTTAACATCATGGCTATCTCGACCTGCATTTTTCCTATCATCTTTAAGGGTTTTCAATACCTCAGCTACTTTTTTAGCTCCATTTTTTTCTAAAACTTCGATATTATTATTGGCACTCAATTTATTGATTAGGTTAATATTACCAGTATCGCCAATTTGCTTAGCATATTGAGTATCTTTAGAGGCAAGTAAAGCAATAACATCTTTATTCAATTCAAAGTGATCATCATCATGAGGGGCACCATCTTCATATGAGCCAACTCCTAGGTGGGTAACATCACGAGCCCATTTTTGAAGTTGCAATTTACTAGACTCAACATAAGCAGCGGTATCTCTTTCTTCTTGAGAGGTTTCCCTCCATCTTCCATTTTCCATGGTTGTGTGACCAAAAGCAGAAAACTGTCCTAAGCCTTTAGCAAGATCACCAACTTCACCAAGTAAAGCAAGGGATTCTTGCTCTGGCATACCAGCCTCACCTTGAAACTTTTCCCTACCTAATTTAAGCATGCTTTCGTGACCAGTACCTAAACCAAAGGCTTTATTTAATTCATTAAAGTTACCAGTTTTAGCTAACTTCTTATAGGCAGCTTGAATCATAGCATGGTCTTTTCTATCTATAGCTTCTTTAATAATTTCCACCAAGTCTCCATCGTTTTGTACATTAGAAATCTTCTTGCTAGCATCTCCCTCTAGCTCTGCTCCAGCAGAAACACGAGCATCAGTTAAACCAAAGCCTGACCCATGTTTAGATCTAATACTTTCCATATTTTCTTCAATGGCAGCTTTTTCATTTTGTAATTTTGTAAGTCTTTCATTAATTTCTTTAGACTTTGCATCATCCACATTAGTATTCTTTATCTTATTATCCAAAGATTGTAATGTATATGCATTGTCTTCTTTATCGTTTTGTAATTTCTCTATCTCTTTATCAAGCTCTTCTTTTCTATTCCCTGTAGCTGAATCTCTTTGAGATTTTAAATTCTCAATGTCTTGATTAATTTCCGTATTCTTACTTTTAAGGTTTACTTTTTCTGCATTAACCTCTTCAAGCTGTGAATTACTCATATATTTATTAGCCTCCTGACTCATTTTTGCTATTTCTTCATTCTTTTCTTTTATGCTTTCAGCATCCCTATGTAAGCTACCTTGACTTCTCATGCCTTTAAGTAACTTCCCATTTTTAAAATGATCCCAAGCTTTATCACCAGTTAGCATCATGGCCATATTTCCTTTAGCTCCTCCTTGAGAAGCTGTATCAAGTGTTTTCTTGTATATTTTAGACTGTTTTTCTTGTCTTCTAAGTTGAGACTGGTTTCTATATCTCTGGTATCCTCTAGAAAGATTTAAATCCAT
>Ga0136558_1000181_pt1 | contig 37979 bp, 46 predicted proteins | sample AntRauTorckE6833_FD_101391 | JGI IMG/M metagenome (GOLD analysis project Ga0136558, IMG submission 101391) | Saline lake microbial communities from Rauer Islands, Antarctica - Metagenome Torckler E6 #833 | ecosystem: Environmental > Aquatic > Non-marine Saline and Alkaline > Saline | place...
TGCGCAGCGTATTAACCAAAAGCCCAGGAAGATCCTGGGCTATCGGTCAGCTTTAGCAGTGGCTAAAGCTGGTGGTGTATTATTAGAGGATTAGAGTGTCCTAATTGAGGGGTGAATTTAGGAAAATCTATCTTTTTTTATTATACCATATTTTATAGTTTTTGCAATACTTCATGACCAGTTCTGTTACAGAAAAACACCCCCTCACAGGGAATGTTTTTTAGTTTAATTGAGGGCTTGTGAACTATTGTTCAATTACCCCCACCGCCTCATCCACCGTGTAGATACCTTCGGGGAAGACAAGGTATTCAATACCACTGTCAGCCCAGACCGTACCAAGTCCGGTACCAAAGGTAGAGACGAACAGGTAGCCACCGAGACTAAATGGATTAGCATCGACATATTCATCAATACTGATAGGCATTTGAATGTAGTCGGTACCATCTTGACCGATAACGTTATCCCAGTTCCAGTCGTTTCCAGCACCAGAGAGAATGAAGAGATCATCACCATCGGTACCTGAAAGGTTATCTTGACCGGAAGTGTCGTAGATTTCGTTTAGGTTGGAGGGGAGAGTTTGCCCGTAGCTAATACTTGGCATGAGTATATAGAACGCAACTCCCAAAAACAGCAAAATTTGATAAATGTACTTAATTGTAATCTTAGTCTGCATAATGAAAAAATAGATAATAAATTTATTGTTTCCGAGATTTCGGGCGAGCTCCCTGCCAATTGGAGCCACCACTTTTGGAAACCAACAAAGGCAGCCCGTTGCCGGACTGCCTCCATAGTTCTTAGTATATAGACATTTTTCTAAAATACCAAATAGGAACCCTGTGGATGAGAATAATGGGTTAAAGTTTTCTGCACCACCCCAACCGCTTTCTTTAAGCAGCTCTCGCTAACCCTAACTATAGAGATGATAATTTATGGCTTATTTACAAGCTTCTGGTTGACTTTTGTATTGCTGCAGCTCTAGTACTGTGGTATAGTCGTGGCCACGATAGCATTTCTGAACAAATGGATGTATGAATGCTCTATCTAGCAAAAAAATTACCACATAAGCTTTCTCGAACTTGCAAAAACGTTCCCACTTCAATCGACGCCGTGAACCTAAAACCCGTATTAATAACGCTATTCCAGCGCGTGAATTACGGGTAGTTGGTAGTGAAGGTGAAAACCTCGGAGTTTTATCACTTGATGACGCCATGGCTGAAGCTGATAAAGCAAATTTGGATTTGATTGAAATCTCTCCCAACGCGAAGCCACCAGTGGCTAAGATTATGGACTATGGTCGGTACCGCTACGAGTCTGGTCGTAAAGCTCGTGAAATCAAAGCCAAGTCACACGTTACTGAAACCAAGAATATCCAGGTGAAAATGGGTACAGGCGATCATGACCAACAACTGAAAGCAAAGCGGATTGCCGAGTGGCTACAAGAGGGACATCGAGTGAAGGTAGATTTATTTCTCTGGGGTCGGTATAAATACATGGAACCAGCGTTCCTAAAAGAACGATTAGAGCGCTTTCTTAAAATTATTCCAGCAGAGTATAAAGTGGCCGATGAGGTGAAAAAAAGTCCAAAAGGCTTTACCACCACCCTAGAACATACCGGTATAAAATCTGCCTATAAATCAAACCCTACGATGGAAAAGGAGGAGCCGAAAGCTAAGCCAGCTGCTCCCACCAAAGGTAAGAAGCCCGACCTTGACGACCTCTTAGAAGGCAGTATGGTCTAGTCATTAATGGCTTTGACATTACTAAGCAAATACGCTATAGTTGCGACACTTTTGCCCAGAAACGGAATACGTATTATGAAATCGAACAAATCATTCAGCAAACGAATTAAGGTAACCAAGAACGGTAAATTGGTGACTCGCCGACCCGGACACAACCACTTTAATGCCCGTCAAACTGGCGAACAACGTCTTCGTCGTAAACGAGCGCAGACCATTACTCTTAGCAAGCGCATTACCCGTCGTTTCCTACCCCGCACAGGCGCCTAAGGAAAGTATTAATAATCACTAAATTGTAATCTATGGCACGAGTAAAAGGAGGTTTGATGGCCAATAAGCGTCGTCGTAATATTCTCACCCAAGTCAAAGGGTACCGACTAGATCGATCTAAGAAAAAACGAGCCGCTCGTGAAGCAATTTTTCACGCGCAACTACACTCTTTCGCTCACCGACGCGACAAGAAGAATGATTTTCGTAAGCTATGGATTACTCGAATTAATGCTGCTCTACAGCCACACGAAATTAAATACAGCCGTTTCATTAAGGCCCTGAAAGACAAAGAGATTGAACTGGATCGTAAGGTGCTAGGCACCCTCGCCAAGGACCGACCCGAATCATTCTCTCGAGTGGTTGAACAGGTGAAGTAGAACCTTCCTACTTCCTAACAAAAAAGACCGTACCTAGTACGGTCTTTTTTGTTATTTACATCCAACCATCGACTTTTTCAATTCCCAAATAATGTCGTAACATCTTATCTAACTTTCTTCGAGTTGCATCTCCCGGAAATTCATCCAACAAAGTCACCTCTTGTGCATATCGTTCTTGCGCGGCTTCACCACCATCTCCTTCCAGATATAACCAGTTATCTAAAATTGGCTTAAGGCGTTCCATACTAGTCATTTGAAACTCACCTTGGGCTGTACCACACGCCATTCTATTAAATGAACTATCATTCAATGCATTGTCATTAATTGCATTGAAAATTGCAGACATAGTAGTGGCAGCATCTAAACCCGCCTCCATTTTCTCTTGCAGATTTGCTGTTTCCCATTTCTCTTGTAGTATTGCTTTTTCTTCCACTTCATTCTGTTCAGTTTCTGGACCAGTTTCCATTGACATACGGAGATAATACTAGGTTTTAATATTACTATTATAGCACTATCGTATTGGAAATTACTCGTCTACATCAATTTGATGTACCACAACCTCAGCGTGCAGTGCCAAGTACGCTCCAATTTGAAATAGTAGCAACCACGCAAGTCCCAATGGAAAGAACAGAACTACGTAAATCAGAGCTGGTAAAGTAAAAATAAAAATAATCCATGGCACATACCACGTTACGTTACGCCACACGCGCATACCAATCCCCCACAACGCCAGCCCCATTAAAAAGCAACCAAGTACAAACCAAATACTCCACTCAGCCGCTAATAGTGCCAGCAGCACACTAATGAGTACCACATTTTGCCACAGAAGCATAAAGGCTTCGGTTGCGACAGTACGCCACATTGGTGCTGCAATACCCGTTAAAGTAACAGCGACATACAGGTCTTCCCGCAGTTGCCACGGTGGTTGTAATTGCCGTCCATAATATACTCCCCCAAGCACCATTCCCAATACCAAAAAAAGCGTTATGGCCACGGCTGGCGTAATAATTGTTACGAACCAGGGAGCGTACCACCACGTCAGCAACATACTCGCAGTGGTGTAGACGCCCACACTCCACCACACTCTGGCCCAGTCCCCGCTATACCAATCACCCAGTCGTACTAACGTTCGCACTAAGAGGTACGCGCCGCTAAGAATCGCCAAGTCTGCTGTCATATGATTAAAGGTCGATAATTATTTCTTGGTTTTCTTCTGGAACTACTGCTGGTAGTGCCAGGTAGTCGTGAATACGTTGTGTCAAAAATAATGACGACTTTTCTTCACCCATAGCAACAAACACCTGCTCTAAGCTATCAGCGCCACCAGCTGCTACTTCGAGAAGTTGATCGCGATCAGCGTGTCCAGAAAACCCACGAATAGTCGCCACTTCAGCCTGTACTGGTATACGCTGTCCATCGATATCAACGTGCTTCGCGCCATCTTGCAAACGACGACCAAGACTTCCTACTACCTGGTGCCCTACCAATAATAAAGTGGTCTTTAGATTATTAAGATATTCCTGTTCGTGAGAGCGAATCCGACCACCATGACTCATACCACTTCCAGCAATGATTATCTTTGCCCCCTCAGTTTGGTGAATAGCTCGTGAATCACGAACTGAATTAGTAGCCTTAAACCCAGGAAACCCAAACAAATCATCATCATGACGCAAACGTTCTTGTGCCGCTTGGTTCATATAGCTTGGATAGCGACGATAAATATCAGTCACTTCAATTGCTAATGGTGAATCAAGGAATACTGGCAAAGGTTCCATGCCGTCTTCTTCAATAAAGTTATTTATCTCGTATAACATACTTTGAGTACGTTCTAGGGAGAAAGCTGGAATAATTAACGTACCACCCTTTTTACGAGTATTTTCAATATGCGTACGCAACAGTGCAGAACGCTCGGCCACTGCTTCGTGTTGTCGGTCACCATAGACACTTTCAGTAATGAGGTACTGGTGGCCAGAAGGTATTTTTGGTGGTGCCATTAACGGCTGTGGCACATTACCCACGTCACCGGTACAAACCAAAGTTCGCTCATTCCGGCGCAAGTGCACCATCGCCGAACCAAGAATGTGTCCAGCATCAGTAAACTGCATCGATACTCCGTCGCGTAACGGTCGCCACTCATCGTAGCCAATTGTTTTCCACTGAGAGAACGCCTGATGTACATCGGCTTCGTCGTACCACAATTCAGTACCGTATTCTTCGTGTTCCATTTGCATGATGTGGTACGCATCTTTCATCATTACTGCTGCCAACGCCTTGGTCGGTGGAGTTGAATAAATCGTACCAGTAAAGCCATCGTGTAATAGTTTTGGAATTCGGCCAATGTGATCTGCGTGGGCGTGTGTAACCAGTAACGTATCAATATCTTGAGGGTTGTAGGGAAATGGCTGGGCATTTATCTCTGCCGTTGGCCCCCGACCTTGCTGTAAGCCACAATCTATCAATATGGCAATTCCACCGGTATCAACCAAAAAGTTGGCTCCCGTTACACTACCCACACCGCCATAGAACCCTAATGTAGTACGCATACGTTTATCACTAACCACTATACTTACTAGTGTAGCACGCAATAAAAGAAAACCACCTCCGGAGGGATGTGGTTTTCATAAAGAATCACAAGCGTATGCTCCTGGAAAGATTCCAGGTGGGCGCCATTTCCGATGGTGTATTTGAAATCTCAAAGAGTTCTCAGCAACGCATCGTGACTGCTGACAGCCCGATATATTAGGTACGAGGAACATACGGTATTGTGATTCCACTAGCTAGTATACCACGCACCCCAGTTAGCTAGTCAAGTAAAAACTCCCCGAGCAATCACTCAGGGAGTTTAAGGTGTCTCAAGCTAAAAAATTATTCGTCTTTACCATCAAGATTCACATCATACATGATACGTTCTTGTGCTGTGGTGTAGGACATAATCTCGTCCTCAGTAAACCATAAGGCAATTTCTCGCTCGGCTTCTTCCGGTGAATCTGAACAATGGATTAGGTTACGGACTGCTCGATTCTCATACGTCGAGTGAGCATATGAATCTACAGTAAAATCACCACGAATGGTACCAACATCAGAAGTAGCTGGTTCAGTCTCACCCACCAACTTCTTGACTACCGCCACTGATTGGTTACCTTCGAGCACCAACGCTAATACTGGGCCCTGTTGCATGTATTGAATGATAGTCCGAATAATATCTTTTCCGTACTCAAGCGGCGCTTTTTCTACCGGACGACCTTGTGACTCAAGGTCATTAACAATATTTTGTCCCTTTTTTTCAAACCAAGCGTCATCTTTATTATAGTGACGCAAGAGATCGTCTTCAGCTGGTACAAAAAACTTAAAGGCGGTGAACTTCAAGCCAGTACGTTCAAACCGTCCCACAATCTCTCCCATAAGACTGCGTTGAATGGCATCTGGCTTTAAAATTACAAACGTCCGTTCTTGGTGTGGGTGTGTGGCCATAACAATTATAGACTACGAAATAATAATGCTTAGTATAGCGGTTCGATAGTAAATGGGCAAGATACAGCCTTATTTTTTGGTCAATATCTCTGGACCCTTCTTGGTAATAAGTACGGTATGCTCCATATGAGCTCCTAAGGCACCATTTTTAGTGTAGACTGTATAGCCATCACCACTATCAAATGTGACGTGCTTACTGCCAGCCACAATCATTGGTTCGATTGCCAGCACCATACCAGGGCGCAGCTCAGGACTTGATCCAGACATAACGTAGTTTGGTACGTTGGGTGGTTCGTGAACTGAATAGCCCACCCCATGACCGCACAGCACTTCAACAATACCAAAGCCTTTTGGCACCACTCTTTCAATCGCTGCACCGATATCACGCACTTGATTTCCAGCTTGAGCAGCGGCAATTCCTGCTCGCAACGCCTCACGCGTAACCTCTAATAACTCCTTTGCTTCATGGGATATGGCACCAACTCCGACGGTACGAGCAGAATCTACTACCATTCCTTTATGGGCAATCACCATATCAACACTAACTACGTCACCATCTAAAAACGTCTGTGGTTGTTCGTTTGGAATACCGTGTACCAGAACATCATTCACCGACACACAGGTTGATGCCGGATATGGTCTGGGCGCGAAGTCAGGATGATACCCCAAAATCATTGGTTCAACTTGATATTCTTCCACCAATTCCATCGCTCTATCTTCTATATCTTGAGTGGTATTTCCTGGCACTGCCAACTGTTCTAGCTCATCAAGGATGGTAGCCAAGATACGACCACCCTGACGCAGCAAAGTAATATCTTCAGGAGTTTTTATCTGTATCTGATCTGATTGACTCATGTTAAGAAAAAAGTATCGAAGCAATTGCTTTCTCTACAGCAGCAATATCCTGTGCTCCGTCTATAGTGTGTACAGCAACGCTTGGTTGAGTGGCTAAGAAATCTAAAACTGGCTGGGTCTCTTCATGATACAAGGCTAGTCGCTTGGCAACCAGCTCTGGTGTATCATCTAACCGACCACGTTCTACCATCCGTTCTTCCACTACCGCATCAGGAGTATCGAGGTGAAGTACTGCAATACCATCACAAGAAAAGAATTCCAATACTTCTATCAAGGTTTTTGCTTGAGCCAGCGTACGGGGATAACCATCAAACAATACTCGATGTTCTGGAGTCCAACGGTCTAACAGAGCCTGAATCACTAATGTATTTGTTACTGAAGTTGGTACAAATTTACCTTCTGCTAAACAGGCACCGACCTGCTTCGCAGCTGGAGTATCGGAATTCGCTAATGATCGAAATACTTCACCAGTTTGAATAGTAGTTACTGGTATTTCACGACTAGAAAATAGTCGTACAGTATTCTCCAACTGTGTTCCTTTTCCACTCCCCTGTGGACCAAAGAAAATTAAGGCTTGCGGTGTGTTCATGGTTTATTTCTAAAGCTAATCGTTACTTCTTTGCCTGTGCACCATACAGGGATTCAATAAATTCTGCAAACCGTTTACAAGCCGGAGTGAAGTCATCCCCGGTATTATCAATCACCACATCGGCCCAGTCTTTTGTTTGCACCTCAACCAAATATCGTTCGTATCGCTGCTCTAATTCTTCATTACTCATAGACGCGCGAGCAAGAGCGCGCCGGCGCAACTCATCCCAACCACCCGACTCAATATACACGGTTGTCATCACCTCGGTTGGTAGTATCGTTCGTAATTGCTCTACCCCCTGTATCTCTATCTCAGCAATTACGATTTCGCCACGTGTAATCGGTGGCAAAATCTCACTCTTTAGGGTGCCGTACAAATTACCGCCAAACTCAGCCCACTCTAAAAATTCTTCTGCTTTTATCTTTTCTTTGAACCCGTCTCGTGAAAGGAAATAATACTCTTTTCCTTCCACCTCTCCCGGCCGCATAGCTCGGGTAGTGCACGAAACGGTAGTACGGAGCTCCGCAAACTGAGTCTGTGCGTATTTAATCACAGTACCTTTTCCACTGCCAGTCGGAGCCATTACAATCACCGCATGACCAGTATACGCTGCTGTCATAATGCTGTGAGCGTAGCAAGTTTTCTACAAAACTGCAACTGCAACGCAGAAAGCTCATTTCCGATACTGTGCTACACTAGCCGTAATGAACAAACGCCATATCATCACCCTCACTGGCAAGCCTGGTAGCGGAAAATCATCTACCGCTGATCGAGTAGCCGAGATGTTGGGATATACTCGTTATTCCTCTGGACAAATGGTGCGTGATATCCTCGAACAAGAGGGGTTAACCCTAACTGAATATAACCAACGGGCTCGTAGCGATCACGCTCTTGATACCCGAGTGGATGAACGACTACGTTCCCTACGAGACCAAAAAGACATTGTGATTGACGCTCGACTAGGCTTTTACTGGCTACCAGAATCGTTCAAAGTGTACCTTGATCTCGATATCGATGTCGCTACAGCTAGAATCTACAAAGATAGTATTTCCAACGAAAGCCGTCGGCAAGTTGGCGAACAATCAGATTCCTTAGCGGCGGCTAGTGATGCCGTACGTGCCCGCATGCAAGCTGAGAGGGACCGGTTTCGAACGCTCTATCACATCGACCCTTTTAATACGACCCATTTTGATTTAGTAGTTGATACTTCTCGCCACAGCCCTGAAACTGTCGCTCTCACTATCTACGACACATACCATAGCTGGCTCAAAACTGAGGCCTGGACGCAGATACATAGTGCCATCCCAATTGGCTATTCGTTTAAGAGCCGCTACTAAAAAACACCCTCGTAAAGGGTGTTTTTTAGTTTCATCGTACAACTAATCTAGTACTCGCGCATTGATACCTGAGCATCGAGGCGTCGAATTAAATCTAAGACCACAGTAACCGCAATCAATAGTGCTGTACCACCGACCGCAAGCTGAGTTACCCCAGTAGCGGATTGCATCAGAACCGGTAGTACGGCTACCAAACCAAGGAAGGTTGCGCCAACGAGCGTAAGGCGAGTAATCACGTTACCGAGATACTCAGCCGTTTGCTCCCCAGGACGAATCCCTGGTACAAACCCACCGCTGCGCTGTAGGTTCTTCGATACCGCTTCTGGATCAAACGTAACTGCCGTATAGAAGTAAGTGAACAAGAAGACCAAGAGAAAGTACACTCCTCCGTACATAAGTGGATTGTTCATGAAGTTATTTACAGCATCGCTGATGGCTTGAATGTTAGGAATGTTGGTGGCTCCCAAAACATTAATCATCATTGTCGGGAAAAGCAAGATTGAGAGTGCAAAAATAATTGGAATTACTCCAGCTTGGTTTAAACGTAACGGCAAGTATGAGGAACTACCACCGTACGTATTGCCTCCTCGACTCTCTTTTGCATAGGTGATTGGTACTGGTCGTTCAGCTTCGGTAACAAACACCACTGCAAAGGTAACCAACAAGGCCACCAATCCAGCACCAATATAAAGCGGTAACTGCGTTGGATCGTAAACAGTCACCAACTGACTTAACTGCGTTGGTAAAATAGCCACAATACCAGCGAAGATAATAATCGACACACCGTTACCAATACCAAATTCGGTAACCAGCTCTCCGACCCACATAAGCAAGATTGAACCGGCCACTACCAACACCACGTTGACAGCAAACTCAAATGTCGACAAACTGTTCAACACCCCATTATTTTGAAGTAATGTAAGGAACCCAAATGCTTGCAAAATAGCTAACGGCAACGTGAGTAGTCGGCTGTATTGCACGAATTTGGCTCGCCCGGCCTCTCCTTCTTGGCTTTGTAGGCTTTTTACCTTAGGTGACATGACCGTCAATAGCTGCATGATAATCGAGGCCGTAATGAACGGACCGACTCCCAGCATCACAATCGATAGGTTGCTCAAACCACCACCCGAGAAGATACTAATGAGACTCAAAAACTCATTACTTTGGAAAAACTCTGCCAGTACGGTTGGGTTCACACCCGGGATTGGGATAGTAGCCAAAGCCCGAAATACCACCAACGCCCCGAGAACAAACAGTACTCGATTGCGAATGGTGTGGTCTGTGAAAATTATCTTTAGTTTACGTAGTAGGGTTTGCATAGAAGAAAATGCGTCGACTAATAAGTAGAGCGATGTTGCTCATTGTACGGCACTTTAGGAAATTGTACCACCAGCAGCTTTGATTTTTTCCGTAGCTGCGCCAGACACTGCACAATTGGTTACAGTAAGAGCATGACTTAGCTCACCATTACCTAAGATTTTAACTACGGGAGCGCGTTTCGCTACCGCATCGACAATTCCTTTGGCAACTAAGGTCTTAGGAGAAACAGTATCACCGGCAGCAAAGTGTGTCTGCAGAGCAGCAACGTTTACCACCACCGCTTGAGTGCGTCCACTATTTACCGTACGGGATCGATTGACTCCATGACCACGTAGTTTTGGTAATTTTTTGATAAAATCACGAATTTCTGGACGGCCACTGTTTCCAGCTCGAGCATTTTGCCCCTTATGTCCGCGACCAGACGTCTTGCCGCGCTTTCCACCGCGACCGATTCGACGAGCCGTTGCTGATTTATGATTTGGTTGTAGTTCGTGTAATTGCATAATTATATTATTACTTCCCTAAACCTAGCTACGCAACTGCTTCAAAGCGGCTACGGCTGCTTGGGCGTTATTAAGTTTATTTTTACTACGTGAGAAAAGTTTAGCGGTTACGTCTCGTACTCCAGCCAACTCCAATACTGTACGAACTGATGAACCAGCTACTAACCCACGACCCGGTGCTGGCATAATCATCACTTCACTTGAAGTAAACGTAGCGTGCACATCATGAGGTAAACGACCTTTATCATCCATTGGTACGGTAATCATATGCTTCTTCGCGTTACGAGCAGCTTTTTCGATTGCCAGTTGAGTATCACCAGCTTTACCAATACCGACTCCAACCCGGCCTTTTTTATCTCCAATGACCATGGCCACTGAGAAACTGAAACGACGACCTCCGGCCATCACACGAGTTACTCGTCGCAAGCTAACAATTTTTTGATCAAACTCTGGTCGAACTCGCTCTTCACGGCGACCACCACGACGTCCACGACGTGATTGTCCTCCGCCACCGCGACGATTGCTACTGCCACCGCGACGCTGTCCTGGGCGACGAGGTGGTCGATTCGACTCAGCGTTTGCTGAACCAGTCGCAGCAGGTGCATCGGTTGCGGTCGTTTTGGCCGCTTGGTCTGAAGCAGTTGCTTCAGTTTTAGCTTCCGGCTGTTTGGTTACTTCATTCATAGATTATCTTGTTTGGTTTAGTAAAACTGCAATTTAGAATTTCAAGCCTCCTTCTCGAGCGCCCTCAGCCAAGGCTTTCACGATGCCGTGGTACTGAAATCCACCTCGATCGAAAACTACTTTCTCAATTTTGATTGCTTGTGCCTTCTTAGCAATAGTAGTACCAACTTCAGTTGCTTGTGCCACCGTGCCTTCAGCAGTTGCCTTGCGTGAGTCAGCCGCTGCTAATGTAGTAGCGCTCTCATCATCAATCAATTGAGCGTAGACATATCGATTGCTTCGATACACTGCTAAACGAGGCTTGGTTGCTGTACCCGAAACACGTGCCCGGATACGAGCGTGTCGTTTGGTACGTGGTGTGTGTGATGTGGCGTATGACATAATATTTTTGTTACTTTAACTACCTTACACAGCCTTCTTACCTTGTTTACGAATAACGTATTCACCGCGGTACCGTACTCCTTTCCCTTTGTATGGCTCTGGTGGTCGCACAGCTCGTACATTAGCAGCAAATTGACCGAGTGTTTCTATATCACTGCCGGTCATAGTAATACTGCTTTTCTCTACCGTCACGTCAACTCTTTCTGGGACTGACATTTCTACTGGATGCGAGAAGCCGAGGTTTAGTACTAACGTATCGCCTTTTAGCTCCGCTCGGTAACCCACTCCCTCAATGTCTAGAATCTTTGTAAATCCGTCGGTGACCCCTTGAATCATATTGCGACAGTGAGCAGCGTAGGTACCCCAAAGTGCTGGTGCCTTAAGCGTATTCTGTGGCGCGAAAGCAACCCCGTCGTCACCTACTTGTACTGTGACATCCTTTTCTTTTACAGTACGGGTTAAAGTTCCTTTTGGTCCAGTTACAGTAAGCACACCGTCAGCAAAGCTTACGGTCACTCCATTTGGAACTGCAACTGGTAATTTTCCTAATCGACTCATACGTTACCAAATGATGAATAATTGCTCTCCGCCAACATGCTGTGACCGCGCCTCGTCACCAGTTAAAATACCCGTCGGGGTAGAAAGAAGCAAATCCCCTTTTCCAAATTTTACTGGATAGATGTCAGCTACTTTTTTGTATAACCGTCGACCCGGCTTACTCATGCGCTTTACGCCTCGGATACTGTGAGTACCTTCAGCGTTGTATTTCAGGGTCACCGTAAGAGTTTTAGCAACTCCTTCGCCAGTCACTGTTATCTTTTCGATATACCCTTTTTCTTGAAGTTTTTCTAGAATTGCATTCCGTAACTTTGAATACGGAATTTCGACGATTTCTTTCTTAACCACTCCGGCATTCTTCAACCGAATGATTAAATCTCCGATTGTATCGCTTACCATGATGCTTTCTTAATTCCTGGTATATGTCCTTCGTGTGCAAATTCGCGGAAGCAAATTCGACACATATCGAAATCGCGCATATATCCATGCTTACGGCCACACTGTGAACAACGTCGCACTACTCGCGACTTAAATTTTGGTGTTCGGGCAGCACGTGCTTTTAATGAGGTACGAGCCATGTGTTTACGTGATTATCTCCTTAATTAATACTGTGCGGTGAACGTATCACTAAGTGGTAGTGACGATTCACCTGCCTGTACATTCAGGCACCAGCACCATGCGGCTGGTACGCGCAGTGCAGCTACCTTACCAAAAATAACCATAAAGTCAAACAAAAAACGATACGGCATCGTATCGTTTCTGGTTTTTTGCAACATATCTGGCAGTTAGCTTACTCAGGTTGTTCTGGTGGTTTTAGAGGCAAACCAATGTGTCGTAACAACGCTTCAGCCTCAGCTTTAGTGTTCGCAGTAGTAACGATTGTGACCGCTAGTGAGAATACGTCTTTTAGTTCTTCTTCGGCAGTTTCTGGAAAAATCGTATGATCAGTAATACCCAGGGTAATATTTCCCATCTCGTCAATTGCCGTTGGTTTGAGACCTCGGAAGTCACGAGTTTGTGGTAACGCCACGTGAATCAACTTGTCGAGGAAGTCGTACATGCGTTTCCCACGCAAACTCACTTGGTATCCAACAATATCTCCTTCACGTAACTTAAATGAGGCGATTGACTTTCTTGCCGGACGAGCCGCTGGTTTTTGTCCAGTAATCACCGCTAAACGATCTTGAATTAGAGCTTCTTTGTGTTTGTCTTGTACTTTTCCCGTTCCAACAGACACGATTACTTTTTCAATCGTAGCTGCTTGATTTGGGTTTGTGTAATCAAACGTATCTTTCAACGTAGTAAAGACTGACTGTATTTTTGTTTGAATTGTTTCCATACGCTAATAATTAGATCTTTTCTCCACTAGGACGAGCCACTCGAACTTTTTTACGGTTCTCTCCCTCACCCTCTACCTGATAACCAACCCGTACCGGCTTTCCTTTGTGAACTACCGCCACATTCGAAACATGTACTGGCATACTCTTCGTAATTCGTTGCCCTTGAGAGCGAACTCGACGATTCTTGTGGTGTCGAGTGACTTCATGCACCCCCTCGACGACCACTTGTTCACGGTCGGCGATAGTGGCTAGTACGGTACCGGTCTTTCCTTTATCTTTTCCCGCAATAATCTCAACGGTGTCTCCTTTTAAAATTTTCATATGTAGCGCGTTACTCAACTAGCTGATAATGACGTTATACAACCTCGGGGGCCATAGAGATAATCTTCTGGTATCCAGCCTCGGCGAGTTCTCGCGGCATTGGACCAAATACACGGTTAGCACGGGGCTCTTTCTTTTCTTTGTCGACCAACACTACTGCATTATCATCAAACCGGACATACGAGCCGTCTTGTCGGCGAAATGCTTTTCGCTGACGCACAACAACACCATACACCACATCTTTTTTCTTTACACTCTTTCGTGGTTCAGCAGTTTGGACTGACAGCACTACCATTTCTCCCAACTCTGCGTAACGCTTTTTAGAGCCGCCCAATACTTTGAAAACACGACCAACCTTGGCACCTGAGTTATCAACTATCTTTACTATTGTTTGTGGTTGAATCATATTACTTTTATGAGCTTACGACCAATTCGTAACGCTTCCGTTTTGAGCGTGGTACCCCCTCTTTAATGGTTACCGACTGTCCTACTGTAGCGGTATTACCAGCATCGTGTACCAAGAACTTTTTGGTACGACGTTGATACTTTTTGTACTTAGGGTGCATCACGTAACGTTCTACCGCTACTGTAATGGTGTCTTGCATTTTCGATGCAACTACCGTACCACGCATAGTGTGTGTGTTTTTTTCTTCTGGATTCTTTTTGCTAGTTTTAGTCATACCTAGTCATTACTATTTTGGTCAGCGGTCTGCCGAGCTGATAATTCAGTCAGTGCCCGAGCGATCTGTAACTTCTGTTCACGAACTACTCCAGCCTGACGGCTAAACTTATCCTTGAACCGTTCTACTCGCAATGTCTCACGAGCTTCAGTTACGAGCGTTCGCAGCTCTGCAGCTGTTTTCCCTTTAATATCTTTCTTTTGTGTTGTTTGTTTTGCCATACTAATTCTGCCTTAGGTGCGCGTTTCTTCACGACTAACACATTTTCCTTTGAGTGGAAGCTTTGCGTTTGCTTTACGAAACGCTTCACGAGCGACTGCCTCAGACACTCCTTCAACTTCAAATAAGATACGGCCTGGGTGTACTTCAAAGATAAAGTGATCTGGGTCACCTTTTCCACCACCCATACCGACTTCAGCTGGTTTCTTTGTTACTGGCTTGTCTGGGAAAATACGAATCCAGATTTTTCCAGTCTTTCCTAGGGTTCGTGAGATTACTCGTCGAGCAGCCTCGATTTGATTTGACTGTACCCGAGCTGGAGTTTGTGCCTTCAGTCCGTAAGAACCAAACGCTACCTCAATTCCTCGAGTATCTGACGCTTGGCGCTTGGCTTCACTTTGGCGACCAACCTGCCATTTTCGGTGTTTTACTTTTTTCGGAAATAACATATGTTGCTATAATTAACTCGCGTCAGTACGAGCCCCTTTACCAGTAACCTCCTCTTTTGTTCGAGTCGCTCGATCTTCAAAGACTTCACCACGATAAATCCATACCTTGATACCAATGACTCCGTACGGAAGATTGGCTCGGTGGTTCGTAAAGTCAATATCGGCACGCAAGGTCTGCAATGGTACCCGACCTCGTTTTTGTTCTTCTTTTCGGGCCATGTCAGCACCTCCTAGCCGACCAGATACAATGATACGAGCCCCTTCTACATCACGATTGGCCATCACCTTTTCAATGGTTTGCTTCATTACTCGACGGAATGGCATTCGTTTCTCTAAACCTTCAGCTACCATTTGCGCCACAATTGCCGCTGATGATTCAGCTGAACGAACTTCTTCAACATCAAATTTTACCGTTGGTTTTTCAGTCAATTTTTGTGTCCGCAGCAACATGTCGATTTCTTTTCGTAAACGAGTTGCACCTTCCCCACTGCGTCCAATTACCAACCCTGGACGAGCAGTCTTAACAATGATGCGTAGCTCAGTCTGATTGCGTTCAATCTCAACGTCAGCAACTGACATACCTTTGAGACGCTTACTGAGCAGCTTGCGAATGGCTGCGTCTGTACGTAGATATTCACGAAACAGCTTAGGCTCTTTCGCAAACCAACGACTACGCCAATCACGGTTGATACCGATGCGCTGAATGTACGGATGTGATACGTGTGTCATATAATGGATTATTTTGTTTTCGAACTAGTAGTACGAGTAGCAAGCTCTACTGTAATGTGGCTGTTACGCTTATTGATACGAGCAGCTGATCCACGAGCACGAGGCATAAATCGCTTGAGGACGACACCTTTATCAACGTGTACCCGACCAATAGTCAGCTGATCAACAGTCATACCAGCTTGCTTGGCGTTGGCAACGGCTGAACGAATCACTTTTGCAAATGGTTCAGCGGCACGCTTGTCAACAAATTGTAACTGGGCCAGAGCCTGATTTACTTTCTTACCTCGAACCAAGTCTGCAATTAGACGTACTTTACGAGGTGATTGACGATAATTTTTTAGAACTGCTTTCATAATGTACAGAATTAACTACTCTTAGCGGCTTTAGCAGCAGCAATCTCAGCTTCTCGTTTCTTCTGATCAAGCTCTTTCTGCATTTTACCTCCATGGCGATAGAACTTTTTAGTCGGAGAAAACTCACCGAGTCGATGTCCTACCATTTCTTCGACAACCAACACATCAACATGATCCTTTCCGTTGTGAACACCAAAAGTGAACCCAACCATATCTGGTGAAATCATAGAGTTACGAGCCCATGTTTTAATGGTGCCAGTATCAGCGGGTTTTTTACCCTCAATTTTTTTGAGCAGTTTTTCGTCGACGTACGGTCCTTTATATAATGATCGTGACATAGATTATTCTTATTTTGCACCACAAGACACCAATATTTTGGTGTACAAGTGAGGAACTCTCATAAAGGCAGGTAACGGCCGACCTTATCAGAGCCCCTCACAAACAGCATAGGGAGATACTGTTTATACTGATTGTGCCAAATCAGTAGGAACGTCACATACAATAGGCGATTCTGAGCAGAATGTCAACTATTTAATTATAAGACAGCCACATCGTGCGTGTATAAAATCCTTAAGTTAAGGGGTGCGTAGTGCTAAATTTTGCAAACACTAATCACAAAAGCCCAAGAAACTTACTTGAAAAGAAATAAAAGCACTAAATCACTACATGTTGCGATCTTGTATTGGCGGTCGAACTTCCTGCCAACTACCATTACTACACTGGTACATACCCGCAACTGGATATGAAGAATCCGTACCTCCATCCACTACAGTACCGTGTTGCGCGTTCGGTAATAGAGTTCTTGGATTCATCTGGCTCCACACCATAGAAGAACAAGGAGCTAAATTACTACTGTTGTTGTTATTACTGTTGTCTAATGTGAAACAGGTAGCTCCACACATGGTAGCAGTATTACTGCTAGCTGAACCGTTACGTCGTGCTCGTAATTTCCATTCTCCACCACCCTGTTGCCACACACGACACCCCTCTTCTGGGCCACCAGAAGCACCGCCATTATCAAATGTCATATTCTGTGAAATACTGCAAAAATCATGTCTTCCAATCACCTGTTCTTTATTACCAGTTTCGGGTCCACGAATTGTTAAATAGTGATCAGTCACGTTAACGTTACCAGAGCCTCCTCCTGTACCCACTTCTCCTGGCCCAAAACAATTATTACCGTTTACATCACAATATCGATTTGACCGCATCTCTACCCCAGCGGTGAAAATACCGGTACCGATGCGGTTACCAGCTTGAGAACCATTTCCTTTACTTTGCACGCCACCGCCGGTGTGAATTGGAGCGGCAATGTTATCGCTCGGTGGAGTACCCGGTGCACCCGACCACTGGGCTTCGATAAATTAAAGCCTAGAAATAGCAGGGCAACTAAGGCTGAACCAAAAATACTAAAAATAACTGTAGGGTAGTGAATCGATTGTTTCATATTAATTCATAGTAAACTACTAAAAACTATAGCTCAATCATTTTTATACCCAAAATAAATATTTTAGGTAACCATGCTAAACTGGCATTATGCCCAAACCACGTGGCCGTAGCCATACCACTCTTACCGAAACGGCCCAGTTGGTGGTAAAGACCATTAATAAACTACCTGGGATAAAGATGATTGCTCCGGGTGAAATTGCTTCTACGAGAAGTAACGTACAGCGCATCACCATTACCCACACGAACGCTGGTTTGAGTTTGAGTATTTCTGGTCAAGGAACCCAACGGATTGCCGTTCATACCGACAATGCAGTTACAGTGAAGCAAATAGTATCACACCTTAAAACTGCTAAGAAACTACAAGGCTTTATCATTTCTGAACGAATCCGAAAACCTGGTATTTAATTAAAAAACCGCTTTTAAAGCGGTTTTTTAATTAAGACTATTCTCGTTAGGCTACTTTAGTTGCTAATGTTGCGTTTGTAACAAGTAGCGATACAGCGAGCTACAACGTCTGTATTTGTTTCTGATAGAAGAATAGTCCAGCGATTACCAGGTAATGGATTACCCTCAAAGTCACTCATATTACCTCCGCCACGGAAAATTGAACACTGAGCACCAGCCTCATAACTTCGATACGAAGTAGTTGGATGTTTGGTGTGTCCATTTACAAACTCAGTCGGACTTACATCATAGTCACTCGGATGAATTGCATCAGCGCGTAAACGACGATTACCTGATATCATACAGAAATCCCAGTCTCCGCCGCCTTGGTTAGCGGTTGGGTAGGGAACGTGTTCGGCTGTCTGTCCCACTGAACCACCAATTCTCTGATAGTAAAACCGTTGTCCATTACTGTTCAAAAGTGAAGAACCTTCTGGTCCGTAACAATTATTTCCATTCGCATCACAGTATCGATCTGACCGTACCTCTACTCCAGCAGTAAACATGCCAGTGCCGATTCGGTTGTCTGGGTCTGAGCCATTTCCTTTACTTTGCACGCCACCGCCGGTGTGAATTGGAGCGGCAATGTTATCGCTCGGTGGAGTACCCGGTGCACCCGACCACTGCGCCTGCAAGTAATCAAATCCGATAAAGAAAGTACATATAATAGTAGCGGCCAGAACGCTGTAAATAACCGATTGTTGTTGGGATGTATTCATATGCACTTATAATAGCAAGACAAAACACTTTCTTCGACACTTATACACAATGTCAAAGTAAAAAAGCCACCTAAAGGGTGGCTTTTTTACTTAATCGAGCAGTGGCAACTAGAGCATTTTTACGTCAATACTCACTCCCGAAGGTAACGAGAGATTAGTGAGTGCCTCAATGACTTTCGGACTTGGATTTAGAATGTCGATGACACGCTTGTGCATTCGCATTTCGAATTGTTCTCGCGCATCTTTGTAAACGAATGATGAGCGATTGACCGTATACCGTTTAATGTCAGTCGGTAGCGGAATTGGTCCGACTACCTCAGCATCAAACCGTAACGCGGTATCCATAATCTGCTTGACTGATACATCAAGGATTTTGTGCTCATACGCTCGTACGCGAATACGCAATTTACTAATGTTGCTCTCTGCGGAAGTACTTTTAGTTGCTGGATTAGTTGCCATAGTATTGTCGATTTACTCAATAATCGTTTACGAAACGATTTTAGTTACTACACCAGCACCAACAGTTTTTCCACCCTCACGGATAGCAAAACTTTGCTGTTCTTCTAGAGCAACTGGAGTTACCAGTTTAACTTTGAAGGTAGCGGTGTCACCCGGCATAACCATCTCTACTCCGTCCGCCAAAGAAACTTCTCCGGTTACGTCAGTGGTTCGGATATAGAATTGTGGTTTGTAGCCAGTGAAGAATGGTGTGTGTCGTCCACCCTCTTCTTTTGATAGTACGTAGACTTCAGCTTCGAACTCTGCATGTGGAGTGATTGAACCCTTCTTTGAAAGTACTTGCCCTCGGTGCACATCATCTTTCTTAGTACCACGAAGTAAGATACCAGCATTGTCTCCAGCTTGCGCTGAATCCAGTGACTTGTTGAACATTTCCACTCCAGTCACCGTGGTAACGGTAGTATCACCCATACCAACCATTTCAACTTCTTCACCAACCTTCACTTGACCGCGTTCTACACGACCAGTAACTACGGTTCCGCGTCCTTCGATTGAGAACACGTCCTCGATTGGCATAAGGAATGGTTTGTCCAATTCTCGCTCTGGAGTTGGGAACCACTCATCCATCGCGTCTGCTAACTCGATAATCTTTCCTTGGTAATCTGCATCTCCTTCCAGTGCTTTAAGCGCAGATCCTTGAATTACTGGAGCATTTTGCCCATCGTATCCGTGCTTATCAAGTAGTTCACGTAACTCCTCTTCAACGAGCATAATCATCTCTTCATCATCAACCATGTCACACTTGTTGAGAAAAACGATGATTTTTGGTACTCCAACCTGCTTGGCGAGCAAAACGTGCTCACGAGTTTGAAGCATCGCTCCGTCAGTTGCTGAAACCACCAATACCGCACCGTCCATCTGGGCAGCACCAGTAATCATGTTCTTAATGTAGTCGGCGTGACCAGGCGCATCAATGTGTGCGTAGTGCCGATTAGGAGTTTCGTATTCAGAGTGTGAAAGAGAGATAGTAATACCTCGAGCCTTCTCCTCTGGTGCCTTGTCGATGTCAGCGACATCTTTGGTGTTGGCATCGTATCCATCACCTTTCGCGTTTAGCGTGCTGAGAAGCGCAGCAGTTAACGTAGTTTTACCGTGGTCAACGTGACCAATGGTTCCTACGTTCACATGTGGTTTCGAACGATCGAAATCAGCCATATTGTTTAGTTAGATTAAGCGTTATAAACCGCACACAGCTACGTATCAGGCGCGCAGAAAGCGCGTGCGAATGCAAAGTGGTAACGGCACGAGAACGTTTCGCGCTACCACTGTGCACGCGCATCTGTGAAAGATCAAACGTGTTCACAGTCGTAACTGTGGCGGTTGCGATATAGTAACAGATGGAATTGGTTTTGCAAGCAAAAGAAAAGACCAGCTTGGCTGGTCTTTTCTTAGTTAAGTCGATTGCCTATTAGTAGGCGCCGTAGGAACCAACTCCTTCTAGATACACCGCACCAGTACTACAACCCACTAAGTAATTAAGGAATTTATTCGTGGTTTTGTATTTGTAGCCAGTACCAGCTTGGATATACCATGGATCTAACATTACTTCATGGAAGGTTTCCTGGAACGTAACCAGAGCTTGATTGGTAGCAGTGTCCCAACGATTATTAATTGGTCCATTGTACATATCAAGATCGTGTAAGAGCCGTTGGGTTTTACCAATCTCCGGTGAAGTCATTACTCCACTGCGGCCACCGTTGTACTCTTGGAATGCTGGGCACTCAGTTACCTCAGTACGTACCATTGAGTTTAACTTCAAACGGGTGGTAATACCAACAAACCCAGTCGCGGTCTTTAGATTCCAAATATCTAGCACTTCACGACGATACTTCTCTTGGAACCGTCGTACTGCAGCCAGATCATCGTCTCCATAGACTCCATCAACCGTGAGGTTTTCGTTTTCGAAGGTGTTTAAGAACTCCTGTAGCTTACGTACCTGAGCGGCGTTATTGGCCTTTTTTCGAATATAGGAGATATTGCTATGGAAGGTAACGTCACCCCAACCTTTGTGCAATGGTGCAATACTAGAAGGTGTCTCAGGATCAGAAGTTGAGGCATCATTTGTGCTATTTTGCTCAGCTGAACCACTTGATGAACCACCTGATGAACTACCTCCTGAAGAACCACCGCTTGAACCACCTGATCCACCAGACGAGCCACCGCCAGTTTCCTCTTCTGGTTCACTCGGGATGGCAATACCAACTGGGTCAACGATTACTCCATTTACAGTACCATCGCTATCCAAGCTTCCTCCATCAGTTACTTCGTAACTAATTACCGTCACTCCACCATCAACCGTAAAGGTAACTACCGCTGGGTTAATTGTTGTGTACGTATTGTTGTGATACTTACGCAACTCCCAACCAGTAGTGTCATACTGTTTATCAAGCACAATCTCTTGTGTAATCGTCTTTCCGGTAGCCACACACTCTACTTCGGTTTCGTACATACCGAGTGGATATTCACGGTTACTATCAGCCGGATAACTGGAGGTGTCTGGCATCGCAAAGCGCGTAACATCACATTGTTCGGCCACATTTACTCGTAACGTGTGTCGTTGGTTGGCTGCATTAGGATTTTCTACCTCAATCTCAACTTGATTTTGGAATTGATAGTCCCGGTCTGGTGGTTCAGTTGGTTCGTCTACGTGAGTACCATTTACCGTCACCCTAATTGTCGCAGACACTTCTACATTAGCTGCGTCGCGCACTGTATACGTGATTGTGGTTTGTTCCTGTTCGCCGACTAGTAAGTCAGCAAAGTCGTCATTCGGGTTGAAGGTAAGCGAGCCATTACTGGTTACAGTAAACGCTCCACCGTTTGTTCCTGTCTGCGCTACACCAACCGCACCACTGGAACCACCAACCATGAAGACCGTAAGAGTATCGTTATCAGCGTCAGTATCATTGGTTAGCACATTCACGCTTTGTAGTACTGTATCAGCGTCGGTTGTGTAATTATCGTCAATCACCACTGGTGCTTGGTTTGGTGTTGCGACTCCAGTTACCGTCACCGTAATCACCCCCGTATCACTGGCACCGTCTGGATCAGCAGCCGTGTAAGTAATCAGAGTCTGCTCTTGTTCACCAACCAATAAGTCAGCAAAATCTCCGTCTGGATCGAAAGTAAGTGATCCGCTTTCAGTAATTATGAAAGCTCCACCGTTACTTCCGCTACGACGATTACCGACCGCTGCTGTTACTCCTGAGACTTCAGTTACGGTTAAGGTATCGTTATCAGCGTCAGTATCATTGGTTAGCACATTCACACCCTGCAAGAGCGTATCAGCGTCGGTTGTGTAGTTGTCGTTATTGGTTACCGGTGTAGTGTTTGTCGGCTCCGGATCTGGGTCTGGAGGAGTAGAACCACTAAGATTTAGCTCGTTGGCAATAAACGTCACGATGGTACTGTAATTATTTCGTACAATTGGATCAACTGAACTTGGAACCGTATATGATGCAGCTGGCTCCTCACCGTACAGACCCATATACGTAATCAACGAGGCCAAGAAGTAGGCAGTCGGACGGCCGTGTGGTGCACCATCTTCAAATAATTGATTGGCACTCAGTTGATTCACTACCGTGTCATTCATTACCTTACTTAACACCGGGCCGACTGGAATCATCCGAACCGTTGCACTTGGTCTGGCAGCTTGCACACCAGCCAAATACTCATCCCACCAATTTTGCCACGCTGCACTGTGGTTATATTCGTTATAGGCAGTAAACTCACTCGAAGATGGTGGAAAAGAACCAATTTGTGAGTCCATATCTGACCAACTCTGGTAGATTACAAACTCGATTCCTGGTTCTTGATTATTTACATAATCAACTAAATCAACCGTGAGCTCAACCGCAGTACGAGTTTCGTTGTAATAATTTTCATTTGGACCAAGCCACTGAATAAAGTTTGCTGGAGACAACATGGCAGTGGTGAAGTCTGCCGCTGCAAAACTCTCATTCTCACCATCCCACATTGATGGAACTCCGCTCACCGACCAGTTTGAATCTGGTGGCAGGGTGTCGACATGTTGTGGCATAAAACCATACTGTCCCTCAAAACGGTACGAGTTACCACTGGCTTCTGCTAATTCATACAACCAATATGGTACCGCGAGTGCAGGACTATATGGTTGATCACTGACGTGTTCATGGTGAATTAAACTATGGCCAAAAATATAGTTACGCACCACTCCGTCTCCCGTTGGTGGTGGAGCAGAACCACTCTCCACTGTCACCGCTGCACTATCAGATGCAGAACCACCGTCACCAGTACAAGTCAAACTGTACGAGGTATTGTTGGTTGGACTAACTGAGGTAGTACCTGAGGTAGATTGTGAACCACTCCAGCCACCACTGGCGGTACAGGCAGTCGCGTTGGTACTACTCCAAGTTAAGGTAGATGATTCACCGTCGGTAATAGTACTTGGGGTGGCACTGAGGGACACCGTTGGGGTTGGGGTAGAAGGTGGGTTCGGATCGACTGGATCGACCGCCACACCCTCAGGAGTCACTGCTTGATCAGAGAACTGTAAAGTGTGAATGTTATGAACATAATCACGTCCATCAGGGCCATCGATAACGTATCCGACACCAGCGGTGGTGACAGTATACTCACTTCGATCGCCAAGCAGCAGTATCGCGTTATTAGTACCACCAGCACCATTTACTCCATCATTTCCTGGTCCAGGATAAAAAGTATTATTTGAATTATTTCCGGCGAGATAATCAATCTTATTTGACCCAACCAAAGTTTGTCCGGCCGCATTCGCAATTTCGGTATATCCGTGTTTAAACCGCTCACCGCCACGTGTTTCCCACCACGCTGGCGTACTAGCGTTTCGTTGATCTAGCAACGTGGCTCGAGGGTTCGTATCGTTAAGCGAGGCCCGCACTCCCCAAGAACCATACTTTGTTGGACGCCCCGTATCGACAAACTGCATAAATGGTCCGTCACCTACTTGCGCCCATTCGTCCCACAACGTGGCGTAAAGGTCTGCCATTTGTTGACTACGAACAAAGCCGGTCATATGAGTTTGTAGTCGTTGTAAGTCTGCTTCGGGGATACTTACAAAAGCTGAGTGATGTACGTGCTGTCCACCTTCGTATGCAATCAAGTCAGCGCTGTATTGATTCGCGTATGTTTGTAGTGTTTGCCAGTTAGCAACAGTTTGCGGCAACCCTTCACCAGAGAAACTTGGGTTATTCCCACGCAAGAAAGTTTCATGCCAGTCATAATTATTTACTCCCTGGTCATCCATCGCGGCAAACAACGCATTACGTTGGTTTTCCGTGGTCACGACTGATCCACCGAAGTAGGTTGTTCCGGCAATTGAATCAAAGTATGTTTCTGGAGCCACGTAGTTACTTGGGTCAGCAGTTTGCCACATCGGTGCTTCCATTATTTGAACCGTTAACTCTGGCCAACCAGTATGCACCGCAGCTACTCGATTGAGTCGACTGCTGGTCTCAGCACCGAATACGTTGGTCCAAATCGCCATCACCTCAGACGCTCTTTTCCCATAATAGTTCACCCACCCTGCACCACCGGATACACCAAATTCTTGTACTGCCAAATCACCAGCATCTTGGGCTTGTTCAAACGCCCAGTTCCATACCTCATTTGAATGTTCTACATAGGCGACTAAATCTGGATCAAGATTATCGCGTACATAGGTAGCCATTTGCTGGACATAATTATCAGTGGCATGAAACGGAGTAGTGAACCACGGATCAGCGCCAATCTCATTGGCTAAACGAACAGCTACTTCGATTGGTACTCCATGGGTCCAGGAATAATCATCAACCTGTGGCCGATCTGACCAATTCGTTAGGGTCGAGTTATTAGTCTCAAACCAATCCATAAAACGAATTTGTCGTGAATCATCAATCAATGCTAACCATTCCGGATTAAACATCGCCCCCGCCTCATAAAGAGGTAGGTACTCTTCTTTGACTACGACAAAATTACGCAAGTGATCTTGCGCATTCGTGGCACTAATAGAGATTGACCACAAGTTATCACCGTCTAAAGAAAAGGTAACTCGTCCATTCGCGCGTTGTTCATTTTGTACCCCACCTAATGCGAAGGTTCCTTGCCCTTCGTAAAGCAACACATAGTCACCGGCTCGAGACGCAGCCAGACCATATTCTGGACCACCCCAATCCCATAACATTTCTACCCGATCCACATTACCAGGAATACTGGTTGGCCAGCCGTGTTCATCGAGATGCCCTCCAGCCTCAAGCTCAGCAGTATCTACACCACCCCACTGACTCGGCAAGTGACCAATCCATGAACGACCGGTTTTAACTAAATTCAAAAAAGGTAGCTGTGCAGTCCAGTCGGTCACCCCTTCTAACCCATAGGCCAAACTCGGGTCAGAAAGACCTTGCGTAGATTGCAAGGTGGGGTAATTTGAAAACCCACTAGTTTGAGCTAATAAGGCAGGACGTAATACGCCAGTTTGCAATAGCGTAAAGACTCCGATGAGCAGAGCACCTAAAGTGAGAGCTACTGCCCAAGACCAATTACGGTATGGAGTAGGTTGATTTGTAACAGCTGACATAAATAATTGAATGAGGTAGGGAATTTATAAACGGCAAAAGGACGTCCTCGTACGAGAGAACGTCCTCCATTACCCTTAGTATACGAACCTCATGCTAAATGTCACGGTACTCTACCGAGGGACTGTGGATAAACCCGCATAGAAAAAACCCAGTTTAACTGGGTTTTTTCTATGACGGTTGCAGTATTGTTACCGCTTTCCTCCCATCAAACGACCTGGCTTACGCCGTCGCACAATAAATGTATTGGAGTATTTCTTCGGTGATCGGGTTTTTTGCCCCTTTCCAGTCGGACGACCTTGTTTGGTTCGTTGTCGACGATGACCCCGAGGACTACGTCCTTCTCCACCTCCGTGTGGGTGGTCGACTGCATTTTTCGCCGATCCACGTGTCTTAGGACGCTCACCCATGTGTCGGGCTCGACCAGCTTTTCCGCGGTTTACTAAACGATATTCTTCATTGGAAACTGATCCAATTGAAGCCCATGCCGTAGAGATAACTCGACGGATTTCACTAGAAGGTAGTTTAATCTGTGTGTAACCAGCGTCATGTGCTACCACTTCAGCATTATTTCCAGCTGAGCGAGCAATTCTTGCACCAGCACCGGGTTTTAATTCTACGTTATAGACATAGGTACCAATCGGAATGGCACTAAGCGGTAAACGATTACCGACTGCTGGTTTGGCTGTTTCTGATACAATAAATGTACTACCAGCAGTAAGGGTCTGCGGTGCCAAAATATAACGCCGTTCACCATCTGCGTACACTACACGAGCAATAAAGCCAGATCGATAAGGGTCATATTCAATCTGCTCGACTCGAGCCGGAATATCTTTTTTGTTATATCGAAAATCAATATCTCGATACACTCGTTTATTTCCAGCCCCACGGTTCAATACCGTAATACGCCCACTACTGTTACGACCACCGGTCTGCTTTCGGCCTTTGGTTAGTCGTTTTAGTGGATCATTCTTTGTTGACGTCAATTTCTTGCGGTATTCCACTACCGAGCCATTGCGTCTTCCTGGGGATGTTGGTTTATAAGTCTTCATACGAATTACATAAAGCTAATAGTATCACCAGCCTGCAGATACACGTACGCTTTTTTGAGACCAGATTGTTTACTGGCATGCTTGCGCATCATCGAACGTACCACACGAGGGCGCATTCGTACAATATTCACCTTCTTAGGGGTGACATCGTAGACCGCTTTGACAGCAGCAATTACGTCAAACTTCGTTGCTTGTGAGTCAATTTCAAAAGTGTAAACACCTTGTTGACTCTGTGCAAAAGCTTTTTCGGTAATATGTGGTCGACGCAACACTGTCGTGAGATTACGTTCAGTCATTACTGGAACCGCTGTTTTACGGTTGGTTGGTGCTTGCTTTTCTTCTGCCTTATCGGCTTTTTTATTTCCAAATAACGCCATACTATTTAGTCGTTACACGATTGGTAAATATTTCGACCGCTGCTGCTGGATCACTCACAACCACGTACTTATAGGTGAGAAGATCTAGTGTATTTACATCTTTTGCTTGTACCACTGTTACGTTACCAAAGTTTTGGAAACTTTTTTCCACCACTTGATCTCGTTCGCTTAGTACTACCACCGCAGCATTATTACGCTTGGTTGCCAAGTCTGGTCGTTCAGACACTTTTGCCAACGCTGTCATAATTTGCTTGGCTACGGTTGTTTTTGGAGCTTCCAAAGACAACTTCTCGACAAAAACGATCTCTTGATCAGCTAGTTTTCGTGAGAGTACCGCCGCCAAAGCTTTGGCTTTTACCTTTTTGTTGATCTTTTTAGAAAAGTCTCTTTCATTTCGTGGACCAAACGTGACTCCTCCACCGGTCCAGATTGGGGACCGACGTGAACCATGTCGCGCTCGACCGGTTCCTTTTTGTCGCCACGGTTTCTTTCCACCACCAGACACTTCGCTGCGGTCTTTGGTGTGAGCGCTACCGGCTCGAGCGTTCGCCTGCAAAGCTACCACTACTCCGTGCACTAAATCAGCATTAAACGGAGCAGCAAATACGGTCTCAGGAAGCGTGATCGAATCCTTTGTTTGTCCTTCTTGTGTATAGATTGTTTCTTTCATACGTATATTGTTCGTTAAACGCTACGCACTTCCACAACCGCGCCGTTTCGACCAGGAACAGCACCGCGGACGAGTAATAGATTTTGTTCAGGATTAACTTGAACAACTTGGATATTCTTGACAGTCACTCGCTCACCGCCCATGCGGCCAGCCATTTTAGTACCTTTAAATACCCGAGCTGGGCCAGTAGCCCCAATTGAACCAGGTGCCCGCTCATGGTGCTTATTACCATGTGTTTTTGGACCACCAGCAAACCCATGTCGTTTTACCACTCCTTGGAAACCTTTTCCTTTTGAGGTGGCTGAAACTTGCACATTATCACCAACTGAAAATTGCTCCACCGTTAAGGTGGTACCGGTAGCAAAGTCAGCCGTAGCAGCTTGTTCATGAGGGCGAACCCGAAACTCTCGCACATAGCGAGCAGTATCATGCACCCCACGCTGGGCTTTACTTAAGCGTTCCGCTTTTTGAGTACCAGTGGCAATCTGAATTGCATTATATCCATCTGCATCTTTGGTGCGGATAGTTGCAATCGTTGCTGGGGTTGCCTCCAAAATTGTCGCCGGGTGGCAGACACCAGTCTCGTCAAAGACTTGGGTCATACCTTTTTTAATTCCCACGATACATTTCATTGGAAAATGCTTATACGAATAAATGCTTTAGACCACCCATCACAAAACCGCGTTGCAAGCGGACACAAAGCCACTGCAACGCGGTTGTGCCCATTGGTTCCCAATCGAAACTGGGGACATAGGTCTTAAAAAGCTTCGCTCAGTATACAGATTCAAATGAAATATGCAACCGAGACCGAGATTAATTTACTATTTCGTGTGAGGCTTCCCAGTCATCATTTGGGACTAGAGCTGAAGTGGTGGCTGCTTCATATTCAGCATACAGTGACTCATTCCACTCTTCATCAGACACTGGAGTAGTGGTTCCTTGGTATTCAGCCCGTAGAGTTTCATTCCATTCTTCGTCCGAGAGCGGTGGGCCGGAGCTTGTTTCGGTAACTGGTGGTTCTTCTAAGTTTTGATGGAAGGTATAACTCCACACCCCCCAACCTAAGGCCACAATGGACACCGTCAATAATACACCCACCAATACGTATTTACCGACCGTCATAAATTCTCCAGAATTATTCTCAAACATATTTTTTATTAGTGATTAGATTTCTTCTAAGCGAGGAATAACTTCAACTCTGGTAGCAGCATTGAAGATAGCTGAAATACCAGGATAAATAACGTCACAACTGAGCGTGTAGATTGAGGTGTTGAAACGGTCACTGGTGGTAACAGTACCGGTAGTACCAGCTACACTTGGGTCAAAACTTTGAGTCGGAATACCCGGGCCACTTAACGTACAGTTCATCGGGTATTCGGCTACGGTATCCCACTGAATTACCGCCGGTTCACCGCTACGCACGATTTGTGAGTTGAGTGTGCTCAAAACCATACTCGGGTCTTGAGGCAAAATCGTTCGAGTGACGGTCATAACGTTATTACCTTCAACCTCTTCATCTATATCATCAGACGGATCGGCTTCGGCAGTAGCTGTATACGTACCAAACATTAAGGTACCTATACCAGCACTTACGGTGCGCTGGCTACCATTGTTGATGGCTGGTGTAGAGCCGTTATCTGAACCGTTGGTCGGTCGCTCATCGTCGGCGTAGTCAAGATCCCACTCGACTGAAGTTTCTCCTTCAAAAGCGGTGGTAGTAGCGCCGATATTGCGTAATCGAAAATCAAAATCAACATTACTATACTGTCCAGTCCTTACATTGTAGCTCCCAGTACTGATATCAAGACTTTGTACTACCAAATCCGGCTTGTCAGGACTTGGTATTCGACAAGAACCAGAACCAGCGTCCCAAGCACTCATACCAGAACAATTTACTTGCACCAGAGCATCATCGATTGTAGTACCACCCTCACGCAGAGTAACGGTGTATGAACTGTGGGCACCGGATAAAGCATAGGAGTTACTTCCGGTAGTTGCTGGTGGGGCCCCAAAGACATCACCCACACCATGATTAATAGTGACACGAGGGTTACCGTAGCTACTCGCATCCCAATTAATAGCTGTATTACAGGTACTAGCACCCACCGGAACTGTACAGTCTGTTGCCGTAATGTAATCAGTCCCGACTGGTGTTGGGGTACCGCCAAGGGTTACTTGCGTAAAATCAATCCACCCCATAACCGTAGGACCACCCCACGCATAACTATCGCCAACTCGACCGGTAGCTATCTCATAGCTACCATCAGGTTGCTGTGTGGTAGAAAATCTCACTCCATAACCACTAGCACTACCACCATTACCACGTAAAGAAATCCAACCGTCCCAGCCACCAGCGTCAGGATTATCAGCCATTGAACTACAGTCACCTCCAGCAGTACCAGCGCAAGCGCGCGCCCACCCATGCATCTGACCATTCGGGAGTATCCGAGCATTTTGTGGCTGGGTACCACCACCATTTGGAAAACCACTCAAACTACCAAACTGAATCCAACCAATATTATCACTCCACGCATAGCCGTGGAGCCAACCATTATGCCGCATTTCTACTCCATTCATAGCGATCCAACCAACCCCAACCCGACTTCCTTTACTGTTGGTATATCCAGACCACGCAAAACCCTGCAGTGGTATCGTGACACTTTGACCAATTGTTTGTGCGGCAGCTGATGAGGGGAGTAAGATCATCAAACTTACGAACATGAGACAAACAAGCAAAAATGGAAGTCGGATAAACGAGAATAGAGTTGACATATAAGAATATTAAATTGGTACTTTGGTTTCATTATACAAATTTTTATACTATACCTTGTTTTGTTGTCCCCATTAAAAAACACCAGCGTGGTGCTGGTGTTTTTTAATTATTTTTTTAGTTACCCGTTTTGGTCTATCCTTCAGTTTTTACTCCGCGTGCTTTTTTGATATCTTCGGCTATGTTTGGTGGCACTACGTCATAGTGATCAAACTCCATTACCATAGATGCCCGCCCCTGCGTCATTGAACGCAACGTGTTGGTATACCCAAACATTTCAGACAACGGTACTTTGGCATTGACGATTGTTTTACCACCTACTTCAGTACTTTTTTCTACCAATCCACGCTTAGATGAAATACTTCCATTGACGTCCCCCATGTACTCATCAGGTGTACGTACCTCAACCTTCATGATTGGCTCAAGAATAACTGGATTAGCTCTCTGGGCTCCGTCTTTAAAAGCATTGATGGCAGCCATTTTAAAGGCAATTTCACTCGAGTCAACATCGTGGAAGCTTCCGTCAAATAATTCAACTGAAACGTCTTCCATTTTGTAACCAGCGACCAACCCACGCGCCATAGCTTCTTTACATCCCTTCATCACAGCTGGAATATATTCATTTGGAATCACTCCACCTTTGATACTATTTATAAATTCAAAATGATCTTCTCGAGTAACATTTTTTGGGGTAGTCTCGTCTTCTCCTAGCGGTTCTAATGGCTTAATCCGTAATTTCACATGACCATACTGTCCTCGACCACCAGTTTGCTTGATGTATTTGTGCTCGACTTCAGACTGTCCTCGAATAGTTTCTCGGTACGCTACTTGCGGTTGACCAATGTTTGCCTCAACACCGAACTCGCGCTTCATGCGGTCAACTAAAATATCTAGATGCAACTCACCCATACCGGCAATAATTGTCTCGAGTGTTTCAGCGTCAGTAGAAACTGTAAAAGTTGGATCTTCATCAGATAAACGTTTGAGAGCCATACCCATCTTTTCTTGGTCATTCTTAGTCTTCGGTTCAACTCGAACTGCCACTACCGGTTTCGGGAAGGTGATTTGTTCTAGCTCGATTGGTGCACTTTCGTCACACAATGTATCCGAGGTCTTCACTTCCTTAATACCCACCGCTCCAGCAATCTCACCAGCGTACACTGCATCCACCTCTTCACGCTTATCGGCTTGCAGTTTTACAATTCGACCCACTCGCTCTTTTTGGCCAGTTGAAGCATTCAATACGTAAGAACCTGACTGGATGACACCTGAGTAAACTCGGAAAAAGGCCAATTGACCCACAAACTTGTCGTCTTGAAGTTTGAAAACCAAACCACAGAAGGGTTCCTCGTCAGATGCCTGTCGGGTGATTTCTTCTTTATTTTTAGGATTAATTCCTTCTACTGGTGGTAGGTCGGTCGGTGCCGGCAAATAGTCTACTACTGCGTCCAAAACCAACTGTACTCCAATATTCTGGAGTGAAGTACCAGCCATAATCGGGAAGATTTCGTTGGCAATTACCGCTTTTCGCAGGGTTTTCTTTAGATTTTTTAGTTCTGGTTCTTCACCACCAAGATACGCCTCCATCAACTCATCGTCATGCTCAACGATTGCTTCAATCATTTCACCGCGATATTTCTCTGCAGCAGCTTGCATATCGGCTGGGATTTCTTCCTCAACTACGTCCATACCCATATTCCCCTCAAACCGATAGGCTTTCATGTGTACTAAATCAACTACCCCACTCATATTATCTTCTGACCCAATCGGTAGTTGAATACGCAACGCTTTTTTAGACAAGCGTTCTCGAATACTGGCGACTGAGGCATCATAATCAGCACCCAGTTTATCCATCTTATTTACAAAACAAATACGTGGCACCCCGGCCTCGTCAGCGTACGCCCAGTTGGTTTCGGTTTGTGGCTCGACACCAGCAGCCCCGTCAAATACGACAATCGCACCGTCGAGTACCCGCATAGAACGCTTTACTTCAGCAGTAAAGTCGATGTGTCCTGGAGTATCAATGATGTTGAAGTTGTACATCTGATCTTTATCCGTACGATCTTCAACGCTAGTTTTAGACCACGTACAAGAAATCGCAGCCGCAGTAATAGTAATACCACGCTCACGCTCTTGATCCATCCAGTCAGTGATTGAGGTACCGTCGTGCGTTTCACCCATCTTGTGACTCATACCAGTATAGAAAAGTACGCGTTCAGACGTAGTGGTTTTTCCAGCGTCAACGTGCGCCACAATACCGAAGTTACGCATACGCTCAATTGGGAATTCTCGGGCCATAAATATAGATTAATTACTAGTTATTACAATAAATAAAAATATGATACTCCTTTTTCGCTACCGTTCAAGCTCACCATGGCGGAGGAGAAAAAGAAAACTGCCACAATCGGGCAAGACGGGAGTACTATACGGTATTTACCCAAAAAGGGCAACCGTAATGGTACGATACAGGCAGCTTAAAACATAGTACACTGCTGCAATATATGCTTTCTTACCAATCACTCCACCAAACCTCTCATTGGGTAATAGTCGGGCTCTGGGGCTTGCTCATAATTGGAGTGTACCTTACCTTTTTACTGACTGAACTTACCATGCACGAAGCATTGGCGACCTTATTTCAGTGGTTTACTGTTTCGTGGTGGGGAATCGGAATCTTTTTATTACTTTACATAGCTCGACCACTCACTCTGCTCCCCATGAGTATTTTCAGTATTCTTAGCGGAGTATTTTTTGGCTTTTATATTGGGGCCTTGGTGGTGTACCTAGGAGTAATTATCTCCGCACTAATTAGTTACGTTGTGGGGCGCTGGTTACGGCACACCATATTAGAGCTAGCGACACCACCCATATCTAAAACAATGCTCCAACAACATCCGTTCGAAGTCATCACCGGTCTCCACCTAACCATGCTCCCGTTTGATTTAATTAATTACGGAGCAGGGTTATTGCAAGTGCCCTACAAACCTTTTTTTGGTGGTGTGCTTATCGGTTTAATACCAGGCACCATCAGTCTGACCGCTTTTGGAGCAGCTGTTAATCTGGAAAAACTTTTAGCTGGGGATATATCATGGAATATGTTTGACTGGCGGTATATTGGTCTCTCGGTTGGAGTATTTTTAGCCACACTCCTCGGTTCTTATTTTTGGCGCACCCGCACCAAACTGGGGCAAGTTATTTCCTCACCTCAGGATGAAACAGAGACTAATGATTAACTTTTTTTCTTCGCTCCTAGGTCAAGCAGGGTATCAATTCGCACCTGCTCCACAAAATCTGGAACATGCGAAACCAAGATCAATGCCCCCGTGTAGTTATGCAACGCCTCGGCAATAACTGGAAGGTGACGGAAGTTAATGTGATTTGTCGGCTCATCCATAATTAACAACCCTGGCCCCTCCATACATAAAGCAGCGAGAGACACCAACCCTTTTTGACCCTCCGAGAGCCTTCCCACTCGTGATTTCATAATATCACCATGCAGTAAAAACCCAGCTGCGATGGAACGCATATCCTCCTCAACCTTTCGCGGCATGGCCGCCATAAGGGTTTCGTATACGGTTTTTTCAAAATCAAGATTAGAAAAATCTTGTCGATAATACCCAATCCGTACTCCAGAGGTAACCAATTCCCCCGGCGCTGCCCCACTGGCTAAATGCTCTAACAACGTAGTCTTTCCAATCCCATTAGGGCCCACGATCTGTAAATGCTCTCCGCGCTTCAGCTCTAGCTGGCACGGCACCTCTTTCACTGCACCGTTACGGATTACCTGGTACGACGTGAGTGAGACTACTGTAGTGGGTACAGAATCTCGGGGAATAATAGTAAACGGTCTAATTGTTTTATCTTCTTGCCGAACCGCCACCTTACTGTCTTCATGCTCCTCCACCTCGTCGCGCAATCGCTTGGCGACCATTCGCATCTTCCCTCCTTTACCAGCAAAGTAGTTGATTTTATCTTTATTTGCTTGAATGGATTTGGATAATTGGGCGTTTTTTCGCTGCTCTTTCTCGACTTGGGCGGCAATCTCTTTTACCACCTGATGATAATTACCGTTATATTGCTCCACTTGGCGGCGTTGCGCATGGAGATAGAGTACCCCATCTGTAAAGGCATTTAAAAAATCAGCATCGTGAGAAATTACCAGTACCGTCTTATTATACTGACGCAAAAAATTTGTTAGGTGAGCAATACCGACATCATCCAGATTATTAGTTGGTTCATCCAACAACAACACGTCTGGTCGCTGAATCAGTGCCTGGGCCAGCAGTAAACGAGCCTTTTGACCCCCAGAAAAACTGGCTATTGACCGTTCTTTAAATATATCTTCAGCAATATCTGGCGTCACTAAACCAACTGCCTCGAGCACCGTATCGATTTTTGGATCAATATCATAGACAGTCTCAACAAAACAGGCTTGAAAGAACTTTCTCACTGTCCAGTCGAGCTCTTCTCGTGGCACCAACTGCCGTGCCGTCGCGATAGTAGTGCGCGGCTCAATACTTATCTTCCCTTCATCAGGAGCAAGAGCTCCAGTTAACAATGAAAAAATGGTACTCTTACCGGCTCCATTTTGCCCCATTAACGTTAGTTTGGAACCTCGTCGCACCACAAAATTTGCTCCTTCTAAAATTGGAGTCGCTGCGTCATGCGCAAATGAAACATCTTTACAAACAATTATACCGGCATTACGAGACATAGACGCCTACCATACACCACCACCACCCTGAGAGTAAAGGAGACCATCACGTTACCCTCACCACTTGGTATTGGTACGCTATACTAAACTAGTATGTGGAAACGAATTAGCGCACATTGCTTGGGTGGAGTACTGCTGATTTTTAGTCTTCCGCTTTCAGCCCATGCGGTTCCGGCAGTGCAGTTCATTGACGGTCTCTGGTTAGACAGCAACCCAATCTACCAGCACGAAACTACGCGTATCTACGTTGCCTTACGTAACGCCGCCGAAACAGCCATTACCGGTACCGTAACTATTCGCGCTAATGACACCACTCTACCGGAACGAGCTATTACCGCACTACCAGGACGCTTGATTGAAAGCTGGGTCGACTGGACACCGCAAGTTGTGGGATCAACCACTATCACCGCCATTCTGCACAACGTACAGCTCGACGATCCACTTGGCACCATACCGCTTCCAGAACACACCGCTACTCTAAAGAAACACGTAATGGTGATCCCACCAGAACCAGAACCGATTCTACCGTTGGCCAGTACCACCGCCAGCTCTACTCGAGTCGCTGAGCTCGCTGACCCGATAGCCACTCGATTGCCGCGTTGGTACTCCACCACCCACCAAACGTTACTCAATCAAATCGAACAGACTCATCAAGACCTACTGGACTATGAGCAACAACTAAACAAAACTATCACCGCCAGCACCAACCCCACAAGCCATAGCACCAGTACTGCCACCACTACTGTATCGGAACCAATTACCACCAGCCGCACCGCCGCCACTACTAGCTTCATGACAAAAGCCACAGATTGGCTTGGTACCAATCTACTAATTGCACAACTTTGGTTAATCCGCAGCGTCCGTTGGCTCTTTGGCTACCCAGCGTTACTACAACTCTTTACGTTACTTAGTTTTCTATGGCTCATCTACCGAACCGCGCGATACTTTGGAAAACGATAACAAAAAACTCTCGATCAGAGAGTTTTTTGTTTATGATTTTACAGGTAGCTTGCCAAGCAAAGTGTGCGTACCCGTAAAGGGCATCACCACCTTTGCAACTGTAATTTCGTTAGTGCTTCGAACTCCGAAAATTACCAGGCAAAGTGTGCGAAAGCTCGGTTGGCTTCAGCCATTTTGTGAGTATCCTCTTTTTTCTTGACCGCGCTTCCTTCCTCTTTGGCAGCTTGCAACAGCTCTTGAGCCAGTGCTTTGTGCATTGGTACTCCTTTTTGGGAACGAGCGGCAGCAATAATCCACCGTAACGCAAGTGCAAGTCGTCGTTCTGGTCGTACTTCTCGCGGCACTTGGTAGTTTGCACCACCTACTCGTCGTGATCGCACCTCCATATTTGGTCCGGCGTTGCGTAGTGCGGTGGTAAAAATCTCTAATGGTTCACCACCTTCTTTGGCTTGCTCGATATCAGCAAACGCTGCGTACACAATCTTACGAGCAGTTTCTTTCTGCCCTCGTAACATAATGTAATTGATTAAACGCTCTACCTCTACAGAACCATATTTAATATCTGGAGAGACTGGCGCTCGTTTTTTGACTGGTCGTCGCATAATGTAATTTGAATTAACGACGAAGAGATGAGTTTGACGAACAAACAAATGTTCAGCGCATCATTCTTCGCATAATTTTGGCTCCGCAGTATGATGTTTCATACTTGAACCGCGTCAGTTAATCTGTAGCGAATATAAACTATTGGTAATGATGAAGTCCTAGTACTTACTCTGACTTCGGCTTCTTCGCGCCGTAACGGCTGCGTCCCCGACGACGGGCATCTACTCCGGTAGCATCGTACTTTCCACGCACTACGGTATACTGCACTCCAATATCCTTTACGCGTCCTCCACGCACAAGTACCACGGAGTGTTCTTGCAAAGTGTGTCCAATTCCAGGAATGTAGGCAGTCACTTCTTCACCGTTTGAAAGACGGACACGAGCAATTTTTCGAATCGCTGAGTTCGGCTTACGTGGTGTTTTGGTAGTAACACGAGTACATACCCCACGCTTAAACGGAGAATTATAGTGATTTGGACTATTCGTAATAGAATTGAAACCACGTTGCAACGCACCGGTCTTACTTTGTTTGACCGGGTCACGTCGTCGTTTACGGGTTAATTGATTGATTGTTGCCATAAAGCAGTCGTACAATACTATACTGGACAAAATTTGCAACTACTACTTTAGAGTAAATGCAATAGAAAGTTACCGAGATACTGAACTAGAGCATACAGCGGACCACCCAGCACATAAAATACTAAGAAAATTACGATAGCAAAGCCTAAGAAGATGTTCTGTTCAAGCCACATACGAAACCGTTGGTATTGCATCATAGCTTCCGTTGAAACCAACCCCAACAACGGCGGCAGTATCTTCGAACCGTCTAGTGGCGGCAAGGGCAGGAGATTAAAGAAAGCTAAAAAGAGATTTAGGTAGACAACCTGTTCCCCAATCAGCGCAAACGAGGACGGCAACCCTACCAATGGTGCTACCTGCACCAATACTGCAAAAATGATTGCCAAAA
>Ga0136558_1000185_pt1 | contig 37703 bp, 37 predicted proteins | sample AntRauTorckE6833_FD_101391 | JGI IMG/M metagenome (GOLD analysis project Ga0136558, IMG submission 101391) | Saline lake microbial communities from Rauer Islands, Antarctica - Metagenome Torckler E6 #833 | ecosystem: Environmental > Aquatic > Non-marine Saline and Alkaline > Saline | place...
CGACGGACAGCGGTCTTTTTATGAAGCAAATGCTGCTCTATTTCATGTCCCTTGAAATATGTCTCGGGAGAAGAAGCCAGGTCATAAGATTTCATAGGTGAATCCGAAGAATCATAGGCGCTTTCAAGAATGCATATTTTCATGACGAATTTTACTCATTAATATGAAATAGTGAGGTATTTTTGTTTGCGTATAATACCATAAAGGCAGCCATTCAAAGCGTTGAAAACCCAATCATTTCTTAGTCTGGCATAACTCCACCAATACACCATGATTATCCTTAGGATGTACGAAAGCAACCAGCTTATTATCGGCTCCGTCTTTGGGTTTATCATTCAATACGGTGAACCCTTCTTTGCGTAGCCGATCCAATTCGGCATAGATATCGTCTACTTCAAAAGCTACATGATGAAGTCCTTCCCCTTTTTTATTGACATATTTTGCGATCACAGAATCATCATCGGTGGGTCCTAAAAGTTCAACTTTAGATTCTCCGGTTTGAAAAAAAACCGTTTCTACTTTCTCAGTTTCTACAACTTCTGTTTTGGTAGGAGCACTATTAAGAATTTTTGAATAGGTTTCAGTTGCGGCCTTAATATCTTTGACGGCAATACCTATGTGATCGATATGCATATGAAGGGTAATTTAAATTGGTGTTTGGTATATAAAATAAATTCAATGAATTGAAAACTAAGATCTTAACATTTTATCAGTGCATTGAGTATAATTGCGAAAAATTAAGCATCAAATATTTAGTCAATCAAGGAAAATAAAATGGCACATCACCCATTAAAATCCAAAGATTCTTATCCATTTTGGTTGAAATCTTCCCTCATATTAATCGGGCTGACCCTGCTTGTTTTGATCATGAGTTATGGGAAGTTTATAATTATGCCGTTGGCATTTTCTGCATTTTTTGCCATGCTTTTGAATCCGCTCGTTAAGATCTTTGAGAAAGGGAAACTCGGGAGAGTCTTCAGCATTATTTTAACACTTTTGGTTGTAGTGATTGTTTTTACGGGGATCCTTTCTCTTATTTCAGCTCAATTTATACAGTTCTCAGAACGAATTCCTGAGGTTACCGAGAAGCTGAAAACTGTTTCAACAGATGCTATTGTATTCCTTGAAGAAAGGGTAGGCGTTTCAGAAGAAGAGCAAAGCGAATATTTACAGCAGGGCATCAATAACCTGATCGATCAAAGCGGGAATTATGCCAGCTCAATTTTTAGCGCTACAACCAACGCTTTCACGCTAATGACCCTGATGCCCATCTTTATTTTCTTTATGCTGTACTATCAGGAAATGTTCAGGCTCTTTTTCCAGAAATTATTTGAGGTAAAAGGCACCAGTTCAAAAGTAGACAAACTTCTGGACAGGGTTCAGGGAGTTACACAAAATTACCTGATGGGAATGTTATCTGTAATTGGAATTCTGGCTGTACTTAATACAACCGGTCTCTTTATTGTGGGACTGGATCATGCACTTTTCTTTGGTGTTTTCGCATCATTACTGGCCGTCATTCCATATATCGGAATAATAATTGGAGCTTTACCCCCTGTACTTTTTGCATTGTTGCTAACCGACTCTCTGCTGACTCCGGTGTTTGTGATCGCCGTATTTGCCACGGTTCAATTTTTGGAGGGGAATTTCATAACGCCAAGAATAATCGGTTCAAAGGTATCTATTAATCCGTTTGTAGCTATTATCGCACTGATCATAGGCAGTGAATTATGGGGTATATCGGGAATGATTTTGTTCGTTCCTTTGATTGGTATTCTGAAGGTGATATTTGATCAAATTCCTGAAATGAAACCTTATGGATATATCCTGGGAAATAATGTGAAATATAATGAGTAAAAAATATAGTAAAGTAGTTAGCGGCACCTTGATTATTTGTGGGATCATATTTATTGCAGGATGCACCTCGGGTTCATCAGATAGATATGAGCACTACTACCTGAAGGGCTATGATGAGTTAGTGTTTAGGGATAGTCTTGGAAATCCGGTTCCCCCGTCCCAATATATTAGCAGTAATACCCGTACCAACGGATTTAGAAGCTATGAGATCATTGATACCAGCCTGACGCTTATGCACCGCAGAACAGGGGAGCCATATTCGGGTTATATCAGAACATTTCATAGAAACACCTATAACTTGCAGGGAGAATATGAAGATGGTAAGATCTTTCGGCTTCGGTACTGGCATCCAAATCGTACGCTTGGAATGGGCACAGATTTTAAGGCTGAAGAGACAAAATTATGGGATGCTTCAGGGATGATGGTGGCTTCTATTTCCCCGGAAGAAACCTATTACTACTTTAAAGGAACGCAAAGGATCAAGGAGGTCAGAAGAGATACCATCCACACTTTCTTTGATATAAGTGGAGAAATGACCCGCTACACAATTTTCACTGATTCTACTATTACATTCTATTATTCGGATGGGCAACCTCGATTGGAGTTACCTTACAGGGATGGAGGAAACAGAGATGGCGAGGCTCGGAGGTGGCATCCAAATGGACAATTACAAGCTACAGGGGAATATAAAAATGGAAAACAATTTGGGACGTGGGTAGAATATGATAGCCTGGGCAATGAAATTAACAGGGAAGTTTACGAGCCTTAAATTTCTTCAGGAAAGAACAAGTCCCGGACATAGGTGTAGTTCGCCGCCATTCTTCCAACAGGATCATATTTTTCGTAGTTAACTTTATCACCCTCCATATACACATCGTCATGGATGTGGTAACAAACCAACTCTCCGATCACTTGGTTGAAATTCCCCAATTCCATCACTCGGTTTAGTTTACACTCCATGCTGATGAGAGCCTCTTTTACTCTTGGTGCTGTAACCAATTGACTTTTAGAGGGAGTTAACCCGGCTTCATCAAATTCGCTGACATCTTTTGGGAAGATATGACTGCTTTTCTGCATTTGTGGTGCAAGCGATGCAGAAACCATATTGATCACAAAATCACCGGTTTCCTTGATGTTTGCCAAGGTGTCTTTGTCTCCATCTTTGCCAACATTGGCTCCATGACCGATAGAAATGATGAACATGATCGGGTCAGAAGAAATAACCTGGAAATAGCTGTAAGGGGCGAGATTAGGGATTCCGCTTTTTCCCACGGATGAAACCCATGCAATGGGCCGCGGCACCACGGTTCCCTTCACTAATTTCGCAATTTGGCGTTCCGGGAATTCAGATTTTTCTATGATCACGTAGGATGAATTTTTAGGGTTTATAGATCAAAGCCAAAGGTAATTAATTTTAGAAATCTTGCATAATAAAGGCGTTTGCAGTTGGCTACCAGAATGGGCAAATTCCTTACATATAACATAAAAAGTAAGAATTATGGCTAAGGCAACAATTACATCAAAGGGTCAGGTTACTATTCCCAAAAAAATAAGAGAAAAACTAGGACTGAAACCCGGCGATAAACTCAATTTTAAAGTGAATGAAAAAGGAAATCTCGAAGTAATTCCCAAAACGCACTCTATAATGGATACAGCGGGGATACTTTATCGGCCGGGGCAAAAGCCTAAGTCAATTGAAGAAATGAATGAAGGTGTAGCGGATTATTTCAGAAAAAAGTATAAAAAGTAATGCCATCTATAGATACTAATATTCTTATTCGATATTTAGTCAGAGATGATGTAGACCAGTTTCAAAAAGTACTCATATTATTTGAGGAGAATCGTGAAACCCTCTTAAAAATTAATTTAACCGTCATTACAGAGGCCGCGTGGGTATTATCCTCTTCTTATAATTATTCAAAGGAAGAGGTAATTAATGCATTTCATATTCTTCTTAAAACCGAAGGACTAGAAATTCAGCCAAATAACATTATTGAAAAGACGCTCGATATTTATGAATCTTCTAACGCGGATTTTGAGGATTGTTTGATTGCTGTTCAAAATGAGACCACGAACGATAGTCCCACCTTCACCTTTGATAAAAAAGCATCAAAGCTAAAAGGAATGAAGCTGCTGAAGTAGATCACCGAGCCTCAAAAAAGGCTCTTACCTCATCTGCACTTTTAGTATTGAGCACCCGGTCTTTTCCATATTTTCCCTTTCGGGCTATGCGCACGCCATAGGGAATATCATCGATACCTTCGGTAGAGTGAGCATCGGGATTGATGGAGGTCATCATTCCAACTTCTCGTGCTTTGTTCCCAAACCGCCAGTCAATATCCAATCTGTGAGGATTGGCATTGATCTCGATAGCAGTGTTGTGTTCGGTGGCTAAAGTAACCAACTCGTTGAGGTCCAGATCGCTGCCGTTTCGTTTCAGCAGTAATCTGCCGGTCGGGTGTCCTAAAATTCTTGTATAAGGATTTTCGATCGCATTTCGCATCCGTTCCATCATCTGCTCCCGTGGCATATTCAGTGATTGGTGCACGCTGGCGATCACAAAGTCAAAGCCTTTCAGTATGTCATCCTCATAATCCAAAGAGCCATCAGCCAAAATATCGGATTCAATTCCCTTGAAGATCACAAAGTTCTTTCCGGCTTCTTTGAACGCTATATTCAGCTGATCGATTTCGTCCCACTGCTGTTTGATCTCATCTACTGAAAGCCCGCCGGCATAAGCGGCTGTTTTGGAGTGATCTGTAAGCCCAAGATATTCATAACCACGCTCCATACAAGCTTCAGCCATTTCTTTGATGGAATATTTGCCGTCACTCCACGTGCTGTGGGCATGAATTACTCCGCGAATATCTTCATTTGTCACAAGATCGAACTCTTCCTGCTCCTCATAGATCTCAAATTCACCGCGATCTTCCCGTAATTCAGGGGGTACAAAATGTAGATCCAGTTTCTTATAAATATCAGTTTCACTTGAGAATTCTACAGGCTGATCAAAATCAGTGTCGCCATCTGAGGTCAACTTGAAAAGGCCATATTCGTTCAGGCTCATTTCCCGGTCTCGGGCACGTTGGCGCAGTACAATATTGTGTTCTTTGCTCCCCGTGAAATACATCAGCGCTGCTGGAAATTCCGTCGGGGAGACGATCCGGAGATCTACCTGCCTGCCTTCTTTGGTTCGAACAGAGCTCTTAGTGTCTCCGCGACCTAACACTTCTGTGACCCGATCATGGCTTGTGAAGACCTCAAAAAGATCGTCAATATACTTTTCCTCAGCGGCTATAAGGATGTCAATATCCCCAATGGTTTCGAGTCCGCGACGATAGGACCCGGCCACTTCAATTTGCTGGACGCCTTCAAGACCTTTGAGACTTTCAAAGATAACAGATGCAATTTCCTGAGCCTGATCAAGTCTGCATCTTTCATCAAACTTCTCCATCCACTCAATGGATTTTCTGATCTTTTCCGCAGATTTCTGCCCTAATCCTGAAAGTGATGCCACAGAACCGTCGTCAATTTTCTCCTTCAATTCCTCAATGGTACTGATGCCTAATTCATTATGGATCTTGTAGGCATTCTTTGGCCCCAACCCTGAAATATTCAACCATTCGATCAGTCCCTCAGGAACCTTTTCTTTGAAGGCCTCCAGCACCGGCATTTTCCCGGTCTCTTCCAAAGCATAAATATCTTCGGCGATCGATTTTCCAACCCCTTTTATATCGGTAAGTGTCTTATTCTGAATGTGATCACTGATATTTTCCTGAAGCCCTTCGATGGTCTGAGCGGCTTTATCGAAAGCAATCACTTTAAAACGGTTTTCTCCCGCAAGTTGCATGAGTTGGGAAACTTCGCGAAGCAGATCAGCTATTTGGTCGTTGGTGTAGGGCATAAGTAATTTTAAATGTTGATTTTAGGGGTGAGGTATTAGGCTTTAGGTGTTAGTCTCAGGCTAAACTAACACCTAAAACCTCACTTCTAACACCTACCTGAAAGCATCTTCAATGTGATTAAATTCCGGGGCTTCGTTGTTTTTTTGGACGATTCCGACGATATCAAAACGCATCGGTGAGCCCTCCATTTTACGTTCATACATCCATGCTTCGGAAGCTTTGAATACATTTTTAACTTTTTCTTCGCTTACATGTTCAATGGGTTGACCAAATTTAGTGTTCGAACGCATTTTGACTTCCACAAATACAATAGCGGTATCATCATAAGCTACAATATCGACCTCAGCACGTTCAAAGAAATAATTTCGTTCAAGGATTCTCCACCCTTTTGATTCCAGATAAGCACAGGCAAGATCTTCACCCTCATTACCGATGTCACGTTTCGACTTTTTAGTCATGCTTTTTCTTGGTTCCGGTCAATGATTCTTTTACTTCAACAAGCTTTACTAACTGTTTTAAGAATTTTAGATTCTTCTTGTTGATGTAGGGCAGCAAAGCTCCGGTAAACCGTTCAAACATCTCCAGAAATTCCATGTAGTTTTCAATGCGTACTTTAAATTCCTTGCTTTCCTCATCATCCAAACCGCCGGCTTCAAGGGTTTTTACGCACTGTTCAAGATTTTCTCTAATGGGGGCTATTTCACGTTGCTGTCGTTCACGAATAATGGTAGAAACAATTTTCCAGACATCCGTTTCTGCGGAATAATAATCTTTACGGTCACCGGGAAAACTTTCTTTGTGAATAAGCTCCCAATCCAGCAGGCGACGAAGATTCATATTGGCGTTACCGCGACTGATATCCAGCGTGTCCATGATGGTATCGGTATCAAGTGGCTGAGATTCGGCATACAGCAGAGCGTGAATCTGTGACATGGTTTTATTGATACCCCAAGCCGAAGCCATTTCACCCCAAAGAAGAACGAATTGGTCTAATGCTTCCTGATATGACTTACTGTGTTCCATAAAGGTCGGTTATTCGTTGATCGTTATTCGTATGCTTGACATAAGATACGAATAACGATTAACCATTAATGAGTCACGATTTTGTTTCCGGGGCACTTTGGGCTTTTGGAGCTTCAGTTTTGGATTCTGTGGTTCCGCTATCAGGAGAATCTGCCGGAGGAGTTGAGGCTGATTTTCGTCCGCCGTCTTTGTAATCGGTCACGTACCACCCTTCGCCTTTGTAGACTACTCCGCCACCGCCGGAAATAATGCGTTTAACTTTTTGTCCGGTAGTTGGACATGTTGTCAGTGCATCTTCACTCATCTTTTGGACGATCTCGAATGTGGTTCCGTCTTCTCTTTTATATTCGTATGTAGGCATGGTGGAAATTGTAAATAGTTAATGATGAATTCTAAATAGCTTAAACAAATTTTGTGCCATTTAAGCTTCTTAAGTCAAACTTGCTAATCCGTTTTCAAGCCGCTTCATTGCTTCTTCGAGATCATCCATCGAAGCTGCATAGCTCAGGCGGATTCCATTGGGTTCCCCAAAAGCATCACCGGGAACAAGGGCCAGGCCGAATTCATCCAGGAGATACAAACATAGATCGGTGGAAGAACCGATGGGAGTGCCATCGGGTTTTTTGGAACCGATGTAGTGAGAAATGTCCGGAAATACATAGAAGGCACCTCCGGGCGTGAAACAGCTTACGCCTTCAATGGAATTCAGTGCATCTACCAAATAATCACGGCGTTTTCTGAACTGCTCCCGCATAGCTTTAACGTCATCAAGGTTCCCTTTGTAAGCGGCTTCTCCAGCTTTTTGGGAAATGGAGGAAGGGGCTGAGGTCTCCTGACTTTGAATTTTGGAAACGGCACTTACCACATCATTATGAGCAGCAAGATATCCCAGTCGCCAGCCGGTCATGGCAAAACCTTTGGAGAATCCGTTGATCAGAACTACGCGATCTTTGAGATCAGGAGCTACATTCAGGATACTTACATGTTCTCCCTCAAAAACGATGTACTCATAAATTTCGTCTGAGATCACATAAACCTGAGGGTGCTTTCGCAGCACTTCGGCTAATGCTTTCAATTCTTTTGCGGTGTATTGAGCTCCGGTAGGATTAGATGGAGAACAGAGGATCAGGGCTTTGGTATTGTCAGTAATAGCTTCTTCAAGCTGCTCAGGTGTTAGTTTGAAATTATTCTCAAAAGAAGTACGGATGGTGACAGATTTTCCTTCTGCTAAGCGAACCATCTCCGGATAAGAAACCCAGTATGGAGCTGGAATGATCACTTCATCACCCGGATCTACCAAAGCAAGTATGCTAAAACCAACCGACTGCTTGGCTCCGTTTGAACAGATGATCTGTGAAGGTTCGTAATCCAGATCATTATCTCGTTTGAGCTTTGCACAAATAGCCTCTCGTAATTCAGGAGTCCCCGGATTCATTGTATAGCCATGAAATCCATCATTTATGGCCTGAATAGCAGCATCACAAATATGCTTTGGGGTTTTGAAATCAGGCTCGCCGGCGCTTAAAGAAACGATGGATTTACCTTGGCGTTTAAGTTCTTTGGCTCTTCCGGTTACTTTCAGTGTTGCAGAGGGCTGTAAATTTTGTGCTCGTTTTGAGATCATAATGGCTGAAAATAGTACTAAGAGTGAGTATAAAAGTGAATGGAATATAAAGGGCTTACGCTAAGAAAAGTAGGGCTATTCGCAGGACTTAATTATTGTCCTTAAATTTTTCTTTCAATGCTTTGGCTACAATATCAGGAACAAAAGAAGTAAGGTCCCCGCCCCAATAAGCTACTTCTTTTACAATGGATGCTGATATGAAGGTGAATTCCTCATCCGGCATCAGGAAAATGGTATCAACTTCAGGTGCTAAACGTTTATTGGTTAGTGCCATTCTGAATTCGTATTCAAAATCTGAGATCTGCCTAACCCCCCTGACCAAAGTATCTGCTTTCATATCAACGGCATGGTCAACAAGCAGTCCGGTAAATTGTTTAACCTGTACTTTTTTTGCCCATTTTTTACCGGCAATGCAGGCTTTTATAAGCTCAACTCGCTCATCACCGGAAAAGACGGCATCTTTTTTATTATTAACGGCTACCGTAACAATGACGGTCTCAAATAAATTTGTAGCCCGCTCAAGGATGTCAAGATGGCCGTTGGTGATGGGGTCAAAGGAACCGGGATATAAGGCAATGGTTTTCATAGGCGTGAATTTATTTTGAATCTACCGGATGCTTCTCAAAGATGCTAACGATGGTTCTCCCGTATGCTTTTGAGAATGAGCAGTTAGGGTGATCCGTAAAGTCTTTGTATTTATCGTGTTCGAGCATCAGCCATCCCTCATCCGTAAGCCAGTTGTTGGACAGGATCTGTTCGATCATTTCATCCATAAGGGGATAGTCGTATGGAGGGTCACAAAAAATAAAATGATGTGGAGTAGCCATGCCGTTCAAAAATCGTTGCACGTCAGAGCAAACGATCCTCATCTGTTTGTCGATCTCAAACTGGGTGGCGGTCTTCTCGATCTGCTTAACGTTATCAGGGTCAATTTCAACGGCAGTAACATGTTTGGAGCCTCGTGAAATAGCTTCAAAACCAAGACTTCCCGAGCCGGCAAAAAGATCCAAAATTATAGTTCCTTCCATAAAAACACGCGCTTCAATAAGATTGAAGATGCTTTCTTTGGTACGGTCGGTGGTGGGGCGCACATCCAGGCCTTTGGGAATGTTGAAATGGCGACCTTTAAGTTTTCCTGTAATGATCCGCATGGCGGAATGATTAATTTTTAAGAGTTAAATGTTAAATGAAGTCTACCCTTAATTTAACATTTAAAATTGAGCATTTAACATTACAAATCAAAAGTCGAGGCTGAGGAGAATAGCGGGGAAAGCGGCAGCAAGGTCAAAACCATAGGTTTCTTCTTCGGCCTGCACACCGATGTCTTGGAGGGAGTTGAGTTTTAAGATCTCGGCCGAATCATCCCAGAATCCCTGAAGAGCTTGTTCCACTTCATGTGTTTGATGTCCGAATAGGTAAATGGTTTCATGGAGTCCCCGCATCCAGCTTGAGTTAGCGGCATGTTGCATCCAGTGGTAGGGTAGGTCTTCCGGCTGATCAAAAGAAATGTAGGTTGCCGCTCTGAATTTACCGAGCAAAAATGAGGTGATGGAAATGATATTGTTGTGACAGCCTATCATCAAAAAAGAACCGCCGGGCTTGGCAAAAGAGGACCATTTTTGTGCGATCTCAAAATCACTGTTAAAATCGGTAGTAGCTACTTGGGTAGTTAGCTCATCAAAGCCTTCCATCAGATTTCGGCGGCGAACCGAAAGAAACTTGTATTCATTATTGTGAAGGGTATGCCACGTAGGTTCCATATGCTCGCGTTTTACCCCTTTCATTAAGATGGCAAGATGATCTTCGCGTTCATCGGCGTTATCATATACCACTTTTGGGAAAACGGTCCAGCATTCATGAGCCGGATGCGTTAAAGCACGTACCGATTTAATATTATGGTCAGTACGGAAGCGGTCGAAGGTGGAGAGAATGTGTGGGAAATGATCTTCATGCTGACGGGTAATTGCATTGATCACATCAAAATTGAAGTCGAATGAGCCAATACGAAAAAGGTGTTTGTCTTTTTCAGGATCATTGATAGAATAGAAAAGTCGATCCGAAAAAAAACAAACACCTAAATTAGCTGAAGTATCACCCATTAATTCCAGTTTGGCGCATTTCGCATCGTAGTACGTTCAAGACTGCCAACAGCGTCATCAGAACCTGGATCTATAAGCAAATAGATCTGAGGATTCAAAGTGTCATTCAAAGCATATTCAAATTTTGGAAAAGGGGGTCGAGGAGAATAAACCAGGGAATCCGGGTTAAAAACATCGAATGTGGTTCCGAACAGGCTGTCTCCCATAGCTATCATCAGGGAATCTGTTTTCAAGAAATTAACAAGACTGTCTAAACCACCCTCAGTTGGAGGAAACGTATCCTTTTGGGTTTCATATTGAATGAGAGCATCTTTGGTATCCATCATGCGCTGCCGAACCTGTTCGGTCATGGCTTCACGCTCCAAAACTTGTTGATATGGAGTTACCAGCGAATCATATAGCCAATAAGTAAGCCCCAGAATTACGATTCCAAGTACAATTGTCAGAATTTTGTTACGTGAATCAATGTCCATGTGGTAAGCAAATGAGTTAATGAATTATGTTTAAATCCCAAGTAAAATTCGGAGAAAGAAAATACATGCACACCCATAGATATGCAACTTTCTGTCGTATTCATAAAATATGAATTTATAATACTTATTAAGCTCTTATTTTAGCAACCAATTTTAATCCGAAATTCAGGTCGGTTTGAACCGGAAAATACTCCGTCTTGCCATCCCAAATATCATCAGTAATCTTTCAGTTCCATTGTTAGGAGCCGTTGATACCGCTGTTGTAGGACGCCTTGAGCATGTTTACTACCTGGGAGCCATAGCTGTAGGGAGTATCATATTTGACTTCATATTTTGGGGATTCGGATTTCTCAGGATGGGTACAACGGGGATGGTTGCACAAGCTTACGGAGCACAAGAAGAGCGAAAAACGCGCATTATTTTATTCCGGGTGTTACTGGTGGCGGGTATAAGCAGTGCTTTTATTTTACTGATCCAGTACCCACTGATCGAAGCCTCTCTCTTCTTAGTCAACGCATCCCCCGAAGTAGAGGAATATACCCGCCTGTACTATCACATTCGCATTTTTGCCGCTCCGGCAACGCTCGCTCTTTTTGGATTAAATGGTTGGTTTCTTGGTATGCAGAATTCAACCTATCCCATGATCATCACCATTTTCTTAAATATTGTAAATATTGTGCTGAATCTCATTTTTGTGTTCCGTTTCAATATGACGGTTGATGGGGTGGCAACAGGAAGTTTGATCGCCAGCTTTCTGGCCCTTGGGTTGGCTATCATTTTATATAAGAAAAGATATGGCGGGGTGAAGTTAAACATCAGGTGGGGTGAGCTGGTAGAAACCGAGGAGTTGAAGAAATTCTTTTCAGTGAACAGGGATATTGTGATCCGGACGCTTTGCCTGATATTTTCCTATGCCTTCTTTACTGCAAAGTCGGCTGAGATGGGAGATGTGGTTTTGGCCGCAAATACCATCCTGCTGCAAATGTGGTACATCAGCTCCTATGGAACCGATGGCTTCGCCTATGCTGCTGAGAGTTTAGTAGGCAGATTTAAAGGAGCACGCGATAACACACAGCTTAAAGCTGCCGTAAAAGCCAACATGCTCTGGGGGCTTGGCCTTGGGATACTTGGAACCACTACTTATGCCATTTTTGATACAGAGATCATCGCAATTTTCACTGATAAAGAAAGTGTGATAGCAGTAGCAACGACGGTTGTGATATGGCTTATAGCGGCACCGGTTGTCAATAGCGTCTGCTTTATTTGGGATGGAGTTTATATAGGTGCAACAGCCACAGGCGCCATGCGAAATTCCATGTTGGTGGCTACCATCCTTGTTTTTATTCCAGTGTATTATATAAGTGAACCCTTTGCAGGTATTCATGCGTTATGGATGGCGATGACCGCATTTATGGTAGCAAGGGGAGTGATACTGTCGTTATATGCACCATCTCGAATTTTTGGCAGTTCCTCCTGATGCTTAGTTTCGACCTCGGCTTTGCTTTTAAAAAAATACAGTTTAATAAAGCTGAATGGTAGATACTCATATTACATTAAGACTATATACTTATACTGAAAGAAATAATCTGGGATGACTTTTATCAAAGAAATAGCGCAAACATTTTTAAAAGCCATTAACGCTTTCATAGAAGATAACGGCTTTCAGTACAGTGCTGCAGTTTCGTTTTACACGCTATTTTCTTTAGCGCCCATTGTAATGATATCTGTTTATACGGCCGGAATCTTTGTAGGTAATGCAAGCGTAATGAAAGAATTGACAGAGTTCTTAAACGAAACGGTTGGTTCCTCAAGTGCAGAAGCGGTAATGTTATTGGTTGAAACCATTCAGACTGATAGCAGTAATGTTTTATATCTTATTATAAGTATCGGTTTCCTTGTTGTATCTGCAACTACCGTTTTTGTGCAATTTAAAGATTCCTTTAACCGCATTTTCATGGTGGTAACAAAGCCCGACGTCGGATTTTTGAAAACGATATTAGATCGTATCATAGCTTTTGGGATGATCGTTCTTCTGGGGGTAGCACTGATCGCATCTTTAGTATTAGACACGATTTTGGTGGCTTTGTTTGATCTGCTATCCTCTCAATTTGAGTGGGCGAATTTGATCATGGCTTCGGTTGGGAGTAATCTCATCACAATGGTCATGATATTTGTTGCTATACTGCTAATGTTCTACATCCTGCCTGATGTGTATGTAAGATGGAAAGCGCTTATTTATGGCAGTTTGGTTACAACCATACTCCTTATACTTGGAAAATTTGGTGTGGGTATGGTCATTGGAAATAGTCCGCTTAACCAGCTTTCGGGTGCATCTTCATCCATTATTATTTTGATGTTGTGGGTATACTATTCCAGCATTATTATATTTTTTGGAATAGAGTTGGTAAAAGCGCTTGGAGAAAAAGGAGATCGCGAAATAAAGGCCGGAAAATATGCCAGAAGAATAAAAATGGTAGATTTCTTCCCAAATAATAAGGAGTAAAATACATAATGAAACAGATATTGCTGATGAGACATGCCAAATCAAGCTGGGAAGACTCAGGGCAAAAAGATTTTGATCGTCCGCTGGCAGAAAGGGGACTCTATGACGCGCCCATGATGGGGAAATTCATTCGGGAGAGTAAGCACAAGCCCGGTTGGGTTATCTCGTCTCCGGCTCAGCGCGCAAAAGAAACAACCATGTTGAGCATGGAAATAGCTAAAGTAAATGAAGAGCAGATCAATTGGAATGAAGACTTGTATTATGGCTCTGCTCAAGACTATTTGGCTGCCGTTCAGTCAACACCTGATGAGTACGAAAGGGTTTTAATTGTGGGCCATAATCCCCTGATGGAGAATACAGCCGGGATTTTAGCGGGGGGCGAACAAAAAACAGCACTACGCATGCCAACCGCAGCGCTTATTTGCCTGGAAACATTCGCAGACTCCTGGGAAACCATAGTCCCCGGCACCTGCCAGATCAAATGGATGATAATTCCCAAGGTTCTGAGTAAGATTTTATAGGGCTCAGTTCAGGTACAAGCGACAAGGTACAAGGTGCAAGATATTTCTTGAGCCTTGCCCCTTGTGACTTGAACCTTTTCCTTAAAAATTTCTGTCGATTTGTTATATTGACCCAGCTAAAAAATTCAACCCAATCATTTACAGCAGATGCAATACCAACAAAATTTTTTCTATCTCTGCAAAACCCCTTTAAGTGCAGAAGGCCCTGAACATGTTGAAATTATCACCCGTGCCGAAAACAGTGAAGATTTCCCCCGTGTATTTCAGGAATTTGAAGAACTGCGCTCTCATGCTTTCAATGAAGACAAAATTTACAGCGTAGTCCGTGCCGATGATATTTATGAACTGGTACGCACCAACACCGAAGAAAATGCCAAAGAACAGGCCTACGAGCAAGCAGAACAGGAGATCATTACCAATCTGCAACATCGCGTAATGCAGGGTAAGGATGCGAATGCTAAAGCTATTTTAAAAGAAGTGTATGATATAGAGGGGTAAGCCTGCTTTTGGAACTCATTAAATTCAAAAACCCGCACTCAAACCGAGCGCGGGTTTTTTATGATCGATAGTTTCAATCACGTTTATGTAATGCATTCTTTAAAATTAAATGCGGTCTTACTTTGAAGTAGAGTGAGGAACGATCACTCCATCCCCTAAATCAAAATAGACAATACTGCTGAAAAGGCTATAAAATCCATCTTCATGAACAGCCCGGATTTTATATGCTACCCAACCGTTGGGTCCGTTTGGGAGGGAGGGTATTAATTGTAAGTCAGGGTCGGTAGTCATCATGTCTACATACGAAGTAGCGCTTATGGTAGCCCAGAGACCCCAATTGGTAGAAGAGCCGACTTTACGGTGAATTTCATATTCATGAGCTCCTGTAGTGGCAGACCAATCTAATTTTGGGTGATCATTTTGCACGCTGCCGGTTACATAAGGCCGGCCTACAAAGGGTTCACTCGAGGCAATAGGATCAGTATTACTGTCGGGGTCGTTATTCACGTATTTGTTGGTGTATGGTTCCTGTCCGGTAGCCAATAAAATACCCGCTACGTGTGGTGCAGCCATGGAGGTACCGTTTTCTGTATTGGTTCCTCCATTTCGCCATAGTGAAAGAACATCAACTCCAGGGTTTGAATATTCAATTGGTGGGTTACCATAATTTGAAAACGAGGCAAAATCATCGTTATCGTCATGAGCCGATACCGTCCAAATATTTGTGTGGTTTAAACGAGCAGGAGATTTATTGTTTGCATGTTGATCTTCATTGCCCGCGGCAATTGTAATTAGCAGTCCATCATCAGCCGCAGCATCAATTGTGCCCTCCATGATTGTAAGAGGTAGATCAATATAGGGATGTCCGCTAGTTGGCCATCCCAAACTAATATTAGCAACGTCCCCAACTGAATACCGAGAAACTATATAATCAATCCCTGCGTCAAGATCACTAGTGTAGCAATAGCCTCCAGAATCACATACTTTTACAGATACTACATCCGCATCAGCCGCTACCCCTACTACACCCATAGAATTATTTTTAGCAGCAATAGTTCCTGCTACATGAGTACCATGTCCATGTCCGTCATCTGCACTTTCTCCAGCAACAAATGATACACTGTTATGGGTATCTACATTTAAATCGGGATGGTCCAAATCTATACCGGTATCGAGCACCCAAGCTTTTTTCCCAGTTCCATCTAAAAATCCTCCAACACGGTTTACGCCCCATGGAGTAGTTTGGCTCATCATAGTATAGGAGGAATTATCCACAGAAGAGTCGATCATTTGAATAGCTTTATATTTTATATCCTGAACAACCGCTTTGACACGGTCATCTTTTTCTAAAGCTTTAACTTGTTCAGGTGTAAGTTTGGCGGCAAATCCTTTTAATGCGTATTTGTATTGGTGAATCAGCGAATCACTATCGATACTTAATTCAGAAAAAATAGCATTTGTTCTTTGGACAGCTTCCGAGGCAGCTTGATCTGAAATTTGTCGTCCATTCTGATCTTTATAAACGACGATATATCGACCTGGAGCTAATTCTGGGTCTTTCTCAGAAGTTTTAGCAAGTGTTTTATTTTCTTGCGTTTGACTATCTGGGGGGGGGGGTGTTATCTTGGTAATTCGTTGTTTGTTCGCAGCCTATTATTAGAATAAATGTAGCTATGAGTAAACAAAAATATGTTGATTTGAAATAATTCATGAGTTTTCCTTTTATTTTTTGTTTCTGTAAGAAGGGGCACTTTGTACATCCCGACCCCGTTTTAGAAAAGAGAGTTAAGCAACTAAATTGTTACAAAAATAATCAATTATGAATTACTCAATGTTATTCTTCTTCTTTTTAATACTAATTATAGTTGGATGTGGGACTGATTCTAATCCGAATGAGATAGAAATGAATTGGGGAATAGTGGAATTGAATGAATCGCAAATATTATCAGTGTCATTTTCAGATAATATATTATTTGCAGGAACTGAAAATGGTGCCTATAAATTAAATATAGAAAGTGACATTGAGTGGGAAGAGATTGGTTTACATTCAGATACAACCGATGTAACTAAAATTATTTCACTGAATTCTGAACATATTTTTGCAACTCTTAGATATGATACAATTAGGAATGAAGATAAAGTACTTTTTGAAAGTACAGATGGAGGAAGTTCATGGGAAGGGTGGACATTAGAAATAACAGGTGCATCAAATAGTTATTCATATCTATATTTTCTTGATTATGACAATAATGACCCAAATGTTTTATACGGTTATAGTGGTTATATTTTGCGTTCAAACAACACAGGGCAAATCTGGGAGCAAATATTTACAGGAAATGTCTCAGAGTTTTTATATGTGAGTAAAGATCATTCCAATCAAATATGGACAGGGGGTTGGAATAATACTTTTTCGCCCTATTTGGCCAAATCAAGTGATGGGGGTGAAAATTGGAAAGTTTTGAATGAAGAAATTAGTTTTAATACAGATTCAAATGTATACGCTGTAGCTGTTCACAAAGAAGATGAGGAAGCTGTTTTAGCAGGATTTGGTGGAGCAACAAATGCGGCTAATGTAATTCGTAAATCTGAAGATGGCGGAGGAAGTTGGGAAACTGTGTTAAACGGCTACAATATACGTTCCCTTAAAAATAGTGACCTTCAACTTAACAGAGTATATGCTTCCGGTCGCTCTCCACAAGGTCAATTATTTGTAGCTATATCAGATAACTATGGTGATTCCTGGGAAATAGAAACGTATGAAGAAAGTCCGGCTGGTATTCAAACCAATGATATGGTGGTAACCGAAGTAAATGGGAATGAGACGATTTACTTTGGCACGAATAAAGGTGTGTATTCCCTCTCATTTGAGTGAAAGATCAATTTGTTTGAAATTCAAAAACCCGCACTTAAATCAAGTGCGGGTTTTTTTATGATCGATATTTCTTGTATTGATTATTTCAAGTATTAACTGGCACAATGGTAACTTTATAGGAATTGGTATATTCGAAATTGAAAGGAGGGCAACATATAAATCCAAATCTTAATTATTTGATGGGGTATTTTGAACCATGTTCTGATCATCACAACTTGTTATTACCAATAAGGCAATAACACCAATAAACAGATGTTTTACATTAAACGTATGCATCGTTAAATGTATGCATCGTTTCTCCTGTCTTTATTTATTATTTAATCGCTGATTATCAGCAACTGTTACTTACAAGAGAATCTCAATAATAAAATGTTACAATTATGTTTAATAAAAATAATGTTTTCAGGAATACAACTCTTTTTATCCTTCTCTTAATATCCTGTCTTGCAATGAGTTGCACCACCAATTCTGAAGGAGATAACCAGTTAAATTTAGAGGGTCAATGGAAGCTTCAAGCCCTTGATAATATTGAGATTAATAATATAAATGCAACAGAAGAGCCTCTCTTAATTTCAACAAACTCGGGAATCTATGTTAATGTAAAAGGAGACTTAATTGAATTTGGGTTGCAAGGGGAACCGATAGTAAATGTGATTCAGATAGCGGAGAATGAATATATAGCAGCTATTAAAACCTTGCAGCTTGAAGGCGGAGACACAACTCTTTATAAAACCAATAATAACGGAGAGCAATGGGCCCCACACATGGGTAGTTTTGGAGGGGAAGAAAACAAGTACACCAGAATTTCTGATCTCCAAATTAAAGCGCCGGGTAGTTCCACTTTTTATGCTTGTGGAGGGGGCAATATAGCAAGAACAACTGATGGGGGTAGTTTGTGGAACAGTGTACATTTAACTTGGGAACATCTTGGATTTGCATTATTTGTGAAGCCGGATCCTAATGATTCAGATGTTATTTGGGCTGGAGGTGCGAATGCGAAGTTTCAACCCAAACTGATTAGGTCTTCAAATAGAGGGGATAGTTGGGAATACTTATCTGTTCTGGAAGGTATAGATGCTAATGTTAATGATTTATTTAAGGATAATTCAAATTCAGAAAAATTAATTATTGGTTTATCAGGCAATATCCCAGCAGCAAATATAATAAGACGCTCAGAGGACAACGGCGAAACCTGGGAGACTGTTTTTGAGGGAGCCGGAATGTATACCTTTAGCCAAAGCCCCCGCAACGCTGATCTCGTTTATGCAAGTGGAAGAAATGACACCGGCACTCTGTTCTTTCTGGTCAGTAATAATTTCGGCGACACCTGGCAAACCATAGCACTCGAAGACAGCCCCGGAGAAATTCATGTAAACGATATGGTTTCGGTGTTGGAAGGCGGACAGGAGGTTATTTATTTAGGCACCAACAAAGGGTTGTATTCTTATACGATTGAGGAGTAATGGTTTTTAAAACCTTCACACACAAACCCGCACTTAAATCGACTGCGGGTTTTTTTATGATCGAAAGTTTCAATCAGCCTAATTGTAAATCCTTTTAAATAATTACTTAGGGAATGGAACCGTAGCCGTTCAGTATTGTTTAGTTAATAGAATATTCACAAAAAAAGCAGTTATTGATTATGAGTATTGAAACACTAAACGGAGTAAGAAAGATGGAAGTAAACATAGGAATTTCCGAAGAGCACAGAGAGAAAATTGCAGCCGGATTATCAAAGGTATTGGCTGACTCATACCTGTTGTATTTAAAGACACACAACTATCATTGGAATGTAACCGGTGAATTGTTTCATCAACTGCACGAGCAATTTGAAGAGCAGTACACCGAACTCGCGGAAGCCATTGATGAAATTGCAGAACGCATCCGTGCAATTGGATTCAGAGCACCGGGTTCCTTCAAAGAATTCAACGAAATAACATCCATAGAAGAAGACACCGACCAGCCTAAAGCAAAGGAAATGGTCAAGCGCTTAGCGAAATCCAATGAACAGGTAATTCGCACAGTCCGTGAAGCCCTTAAGCCGGCAAATGAAGCTGAAGATGAGGCAACGATCGACTTGTTAACGGAACGCCTTACAGTTCATTCCAAAACAGCCTGGATGCTCCGAAGTCACCTAGAAGAATAAGATTTCGTTAATCGGGATTGCCCATTAACGAATCACGAATTAACGATTAACAAAAAAAGGAGAGAAGTTATGAATGACCTAACATTAAAAGGAACCTGGAACGAAGCGAAAGGAAAATTAAAACAAAAATATTCTGAGCTCACTGACGATGACCTCACCTTCGCCGAAGGAAAAGAAGATGAGTTGCTTGGCCGGCTTCAAAAAAAGCTGGGCAAGACCAAAGATGAGATCAAAAAAGAATTGGCCGAACTTTGATACTAATAACCTGAGTTCGATTTAAAAAGTGTATTAAACTTGAGTAATAGTTAAGAAGAGGCTTTTTTTAGTAATCTTGATTACGGTCTGACGGCTTCAAGCCCGTCTGACCGATCTAATACTGGCTTATCTGCTTGATTTGACTCATCCATCAGACGGGTTATCCGTCAGATGGATCTCTTAAAGCACATTTTAAATCGAACTCAGGTTAATAAGATTTTAATTAGGGAAGGGATTACCCCCTTCCTTTTTTATGAACTAAATATTACATGATACTCACGGATATATTAGTGATATTCATTCAGCAAAATTTTTATAATTAAATCAGCTTACTAAATGGAAAATTTTAACATAAACCCGGATGACTTAATAAACTTTGTGATGACTTTTGGTCCAAAGCTGTTGGCCGCTATTGCTACTTTGGTCATTGGTCTCTGGATCGTGAAATTTGTGGTTAAGGGGGTGAAAAAAGGTCTCAATAAGAGTAGTGTTGACGACGCCTTGGTTGCATTCTTAAAAAGCCTCGTTTCCATATTATTGAAAGTAATGGTTTACATAACTGCACTTTCAATGTTAGGAATTCAAATGACTTCCTTTATTGCTGTATTAGGTGCGGCCGGTTTAGCGGTTGGTTTAGCGCTACAGGGAAGCCTCTCGAATTTTGCAGGGGGAGTATTGATCCTGTTTTTCAAGCCGTTTAAAGTTGGAGATTTTATTGAGCGGGGAAGTGAATCCGGAACCGTAGAACGAATTGATATTTTGTACACGGTTCTGCAAACTCCAAACAATCAAGAGGTCGTGATCCCAAACGGGCAGTTAGCGAATGCAGCGATCACCAATTATTCTGCCAAAGAAACCCGGCGTGCTATATTTCCGGTTGGTATCGGATACACCTCTGATGTGAAAAAAGCGAGGGAAGTAATTTTGCGGGTCCTGAAAGAAGACGAGCGAATTTTGGAAGATCCGGCACCCATTGTTGTTCTCACAAATTTGGGAGACAGCTCTCTCGACCTTTCTGCTCGGGCATGGACGAGCACGGAAAATTATTGGGGCTTTTTATGGGATAACCTTGAAAAGATAAAAGAAGAGTTAGATAAAGAAGGAATTGAAATTCCATTTCCTCAAAGAGATGTTCATCTGATTAAGGAAGACTGATTTATCTTTAGCTTTCAGTCGTCAGCTCTCACCGATCAGTTTTTTTTAAATACTGATCGGTGAAGTCTGAACGCTGGTAGTTGTTTAGTATTTTACCCCACTAAATACCATAATTTGAACTTTGGTTTCAGTTTTGCAAGTCAACAACACGCGCTTATCTAGTTGGCTTTAAACATTTTGCTGTAGTTTTGCTTAAAATTGCCAAAGATTGAGCAGATATATTATCTTAACTGTTCTATTAAAGAAGGCTTCGAGCCGTTAAATCATAAAGAACTACGAGGAAAGGAAGGTTACTGTGGAGAACCTGGAGCAAAACAATATCGATTCTGAAGAACAAACGAAAACCAAAGACGAATTAGAAAAGACATCTGAGGACACTGTTTCTGAAGAAAAAGAAACCGAATCTGTGGATGCTGATACATCGAAAGCGGAGGAAGAAACGGTTGCTGAACCGGAAAAAGAAACTGAAGCCGAAACGGATGTTGAAGCATCAGAATCAGAACCTGAAGAAGAAACTGCCAGTGAGTCAGAACCGGAAGCAATTGAAGAGGCTGACGAAGAAGATCAGGAAGCCCCGAAAGCTAAATCTGAGGAAACTGAATCTGAAACTGAGGCGGAAGAGAAGGAAGATCCTAAGGCTGAATCTGGAGAATCTGAATCAGAAACTGAAGTGGATGCAGAGGCAGAAGCTGAAAGTGTGGAAGAAACAGAAGAAGACCCGGATGCTTTCTATGGTGAAATTGTAGATCGAGCCAAGGAATTAGTAGTTCAAACAGACTGGGCTTTTGTAACAACGGAATTAGCTAATCTTGCCCAAAAAGTAACGGAAGGACCTGAGTCAGCCAGTGATAAAGCAAGCAAGCTGATTGATGAATTTCAGGAACTGCGCGATAATTTCGAAGAAAAGAAAAAGAAATACTACGAAGAGCAGAACCGTAAAAAAGAAGAAAATCTTGCGAAGAAGAAGGAGCTGCTTAAATCACTATCAACCATTGTAAGTGAAGAAAAGTGGTCGGCCACTAAAGATGTGGGCAGGATAAAAGGGCAGTGGGAATCCATAAAATTATTACCGCAAGGTGAAGTTGAGGCATTGGAGAAACGCTTCAAAGAGTTGATGGATGAATTTGATGATCACAAAGTAGATCGCCTTGTTAAAAAGCTGCAGGAAGAAGAAGAAAACCTTGAGTTGAAGCTGTTGTTGCTAGATAAAATGGATGGTCTTGTTAAGATGCTGGAAGAAGATTCCCCAGACTTCGACAAGCTTGAGGATGAATTCAATAAACTGATCTCTCAATGGAGAAAAGTCGGGCGCGTTCCATCCGAAAAAAATCAGTCGCTTTGGGATCGCTTTAATGCGGTTCAGGATACCTTCAACGAAGCACGTTTTAAATTCGATAAGGAATACCGCAAGGTGATCGAAAAAGCTCTTGAGAAGAAAAAGAAACTGATCAAAGAAGCAGAGGCTTTAGTGGATCAGGAAAATATTGCGAAAGCTGCACGAAAAGTGAATAAGCTTCACAAGGCATGGAAAAAAGTAGGTAATCTTCCCCAGAAAGAAGAAAATGAAATGTGGGACCTGTTTAAGGCTGCCACAGATAAGTTCAATGAGCTAAAGTCAGAAAATATTGACTTGCTTCGCGAACAAGAGGAGAAAAATCTCGAGAAAAAATATGAGCTGATCGAGAAGGCGAAGGAAGAAAAAGACACAGAAGAGTTTGACAAGGGTCATCAGACCATGCAGAACCTGATGAATCAGTGGAAGAAAATAGGCCCTGTGCCCCGGAAGAAATCTTCCAAGATCTGGAAGCAGTTCAAGGGAGCAATGGATGAATTTTATGATCGGCGACGCGAGGCTTTTAAAGGTGAGCGAAAAGATCAAAAAGAGAATCTTGCCAAGAAAGAGGAGATCCTTGAAAAACTCAGGGAATTAGGCAAGCATGAAGATCCGGCGCTGGCGGTACAGGAAGCCAAAAAGCTGCAGGAAGAATTTAAGGACGCCGGCTATGTTCCTATCAAAATGAAGAACAAGATCTGGAAGCAGTATCGTGAGGCTTGTGATGTTATCTATGATCGTTTCCGGGCCTTGGGGTCTGATCTTGGTTTGGAGAAGAAACTGGCTAATCAGGGAATCGATCCTGATGCAAGAAAAGATATTATTAAGTATCAAAAAGAGCGCGACAAGCTGAAGAAAGAAGTTTCAAGACTTGAAAGTGAGATGATCCAATTCGAAGAGGCTAAAACATATTTTAAGCCAACGAATCGGGGGAATAAGCTTTTGGATGAGCTTCAGGAAAAAATAAACAAAGCCGATAAAGCTATTGGAGAAAAACAGGATCGTATTTTTGAGCTTAAGAAAGAAATTGATCAGCTTAAAAGAGCAGGTGAAACTAATGACGAGGAAGAGTAAGATTCTTTCTTTTTTTTAGTTAATATTTTTTTACACTTGTTGATGGTTAGGTATGGAAGGTTAAACATTGGGCGAACAAACTTGGATAAGTCTGGAATATGTGGACAAGTAATTAGTTGGTGGGGTTGTAATGATCTAAATAAAGATCATTACCTAATATTAGGTAGAAAGATTTAATGTGAGCAAAAGCATAGACATAAAGTTTTGGGGAGTCAGAGGCTCTACACCATGCGCAAATAGTGAAAACATGCACTATGGTGGTAATACGACCTGTGTGCAAGTTTCGGTGTCAGGTCTTGATGAATTATTGATATTTGACTGCGGAACGGGGTTCAGAAATTTAGGGAATGAGTTGATACGGTCTGACGACCATCATAGGGGAAGAGTTTTTATTACGCATCCCCACTGGGATCATTTGCAGGGCTTTCCTTTCTTCAAGCCATTCTATGATAAGGCAAGCTGGTTTAGGATCTATATGCCTCCCCAAGGAGAAATTGGGTGTGCAGAAATATTAAATGGGCACATGTCTAACACCTTTTTTCCTGTTTCTATGGATATGCTTGAAGCTGATCTTGATTGCGAAACTTTCCAGCCCGGTGAAAAACTATTTGAAAGCTATACAATCGAGTATATGTGGGCTACTCATACGGTGCCAACGGCTGTATATAAGATCAGAGCAGGGGATAAAAGTATTATTTTTTGTCCGGATAATGAACTCATGCAAGACGATGGGTTAAATACTGTTAAATTTCAAAAAGCATTCAGAGCTTTTATTCATGAAGCAGATCTGTTGATCCACGACGGACAGTTTTCAAGAGAGTCTTATAAAAGTAGAATAGGATGGGGGCATTCAGCCTGGGAAGATGTGCTAGAGTTAGCTGTGCAGGAAAATGTAGAAAGGCTAATATTGACCCATCATGACCCTGATAATGATGATGAAAAGCTAGCCACGATTGAAGAGATGATGATGGAAAAAGCCGGCTCTGAATTTACAGAGCTGAGTTTAGCTAAAGAGGGGCAGACTATAAGCCTGCCCCTGAATAAAGCCATCAAAGTAGATACTCACTAACTTTAGAAGTAATACCTGATTCCAAGAGCTCCATTGCCATCAAAATCTGTATCAGGAACTAAGTTTAAAATTGGCACTGCTTCAATAAAAATATCTACTTGTGAATTTGGAATGATGTAATTCAGTCCAAAAGGTACTCTGATACCTGCCCTTGCATCGGGGTCACTTAACACTAAACGGCCACCAATTCCATAATAAAAAGCAAGGTCACCTTCGTCTACGCCGCTTAACCAATTATGAAGCAGATAATCTCCGTGGATATGAAGGGCATCATTTCGGCCGAATGACCACGCAGCACCAAATGCAAATGCATTACGATTGTTGTTCCAGATCTTAGCTGAGATACCGGTAGGTTCACCTAACATCACCCCAAGTCCTAAATTTCCTCCCTGTCCATTGGCTTGAGCATGGCTTTTGTCAGGAGACAAAAATAGAAATCCGGTTGCGATAAACAGTACTGATAATATTTTGGTTGTATTCATTCTTAGTTGGTTTATTTAAGTTTCTACCTTGTTAAAGGAAAAAACGGGGGGAAATGTTTCAATTTTATAAAAATTAATGAGTTCTTAGGAAAGCAAATACATCTGTTTAATTATTTACTTCGTAAGAATACTATATAAAGGAACGTCTAACGCAAAACTATTATCAATAGGAATTAATTATGAGCAAAACGTACTACAAGCCGGAAGATCTAAAAAAGTTTGGCGACATCACTGAATGGCAAGAAAAAATGGGCGAAAAATTCTTTGACTACTATGGAGAAGTCTTTGAAGAAGGCGCACTGACCAAAAGAGAGAAAGCTCTGATCGCTCTGGCGGTTGCCCATACGGTACAATGTCCATACTGCATTGATGCCTATACATCTGAAAGCCTCGAAAACGGCGTAAGCGAAGAGCAAATGATGGAAGCGGTACATGTTTCAGCGGCTATTCGTGGAGGATCTTCTCTGGTTCACGGAGTACAAATGATGAATAAAGTGAAAGGTCTTTCGATGTAGCTCATAGTTTTACCATTCGAACTATATTATTTATTAGAAGAAACAATTTTAGCAGCTATTATTATGAAAAGTTTACAAGCAGAATCACACTCCTTATCAGATCCGGAAGTACAACTTGAAATTATTAACTCCCACAACGAAAAGATCAGATCCCTGACAAAGTTTGAGGAGAAGCTTCAGGATATAGACCTTTTCCCTCTGAAACCTACCGGAATTGAGATCTTTCAAATGAACGTAGGCTACATGTGTAATATGACATGTAAACACTGCCATGTGGACGCCGGGCCGGACCGGAAAGAGATCATGACCAAAAAAACCTTCGGGTATTGCCTTGATGCACTGAGGGAGTCGGATATAAAAACGGTTGACCTGACCGGTGGGGCTCCGGAAATGAATCCCCATTTTCGGTGGTTTGTGGAAGAGGTTTCGGAGATGGGTAAGCATGTGATCGTTCGGTCAAATCTTACCATTCTGACTACCAACAAATTCAGTGACCTTCCGGAATTTTTTAAAAAACATGGAGTAGAAGTAACCTGCTCACTTCCATTTTACAGTAAATCACGAACCGACCGGCAGCGAGGAAAAGGGACGTACGACAAGTCGATCACAGCTTTAAAGCGACTGAATGAGTTGGGATATGGAAAGGAGGATACGGGATTGATGTTGAATTTGGTTTATAATCCGGTTGGTGCTTTTTTGCCGGGCGATCAGGAAGAGATCAAGCAAGAATTTAAAAAGGAACTGAGCCGGACTCATGGAATAGAATTCAATGACCTGTACACGATCACAAATTTACCGATCAGCCGGTTTCTGAATTTCTTATTGATGTCCGGAAATCTGGAAGAGTATATGGAGAAGCTTATCGAAGCTTTTAATCCGGCAGCAGCCATGGGCGTGATGTGCAGGAATACGATCTCAATCGGTTGGGATGGCCGTCTTTTTGATTGTGATTTTAACCAAATGCTGGAAATGGAGGTGCACGAAGACAGTGTACAGCATATCAAAGATTTTGATATTGATTCCTTGAATAACAGGGAGATTCTGGTGAATCAGCATTGCTTTGGTTGCACGGCCGGCGCGGGAAGCAGCTGTGGCGGAGCAACGGCGTGAATATCCAACACGAAGCATAGAACGTTGAATTTGTGGCCATATACTAGATTCCCGTCTGCACGGGAATGACCATAGTCACCTTTCTTGGCTGATTTCTACAGTTTTATCTCGAACTCAGGTTAAGATACGATGGATCAGTAATGGCGTATTGCATACGCCGAAGTATTTTATGTCTGCTGAAATTGATTTGATCTCAAACCAACCATAAAAACCAATTTATTAGTGTCTAAAGAAAAGCTCATTATTTTCGTAAAAAATGAAGAAGCCGGCAAGGTTAAAACTCGTTTGGCCAAATCGGTAGGAGATGAAAAGGCGTTGGAGATCTATAGGAAATTATTGGATTATACGGCTCGGCAGGTTTCTGCACTTCCCCAAAAAAAAGAAGTGTGGTATTCTGCATTTATAGAAAAAGAAGATGTTTGGGATGAAGAAGTGTTTGCAAAGAAAGTGCAAAAAGGAGACGGCCTGGGAGAGCGAATGTCCCGTGCATTTCAGAAGTCTTTTGAAGAAGAAGGTGTTGAAAAAGTGGTGATCATTGGCAGCGATTGCGCAGAATTGACCACCGCTATTATCGAAGAGGCATTCTCCAGCTTAGATGCTAACGATGTCGTTATTGGTCCGGCTGCTGACGGAGGGTATTATTTGCTGGGGATGAAAACATTCTTCCCACAACTTTTCAAAGAGATTGCCTGGAGTACGGAGTCCGTGTTAGAGAGCACGATTCAAAAAGCAAAAGAAATGGGAGCCGACTATTTTCTTCTTCCGGAATTAAATGATGTTGATGAGATAGAAGATTGGAAACGAGTTGAAGAAAAATTTTGGCATACTTAATTATCGAAAAGGTAGTATAGGTCAAAGTTAAATTGCCCGATCAATGAGAGTTAAAAAAGAAGCGCTATTTTTTTACTGTTTTATCTAAACACTGTTAGAAGTTTAATTTCTTATCATCCCTTATTCCAAAATTGAACAGACCGAATTCTGAAAATACACTCTATGATCAGCATTATTATCCCTGCCTATAACGAAGAAAATAAGATCGGGGAACTTATAGCTTATCTGAGATCACACAGTCACGCTTCTGAAGCGGAGATCATTGTAGTGGATGGTGGCAGTTCGGATCAAACAGTTAAAGAGGCAAATAATGCAGGGGCAATGGTAGTAACATCCCCCAAAAAAGGAAGAGCTAAACAAATGAATTTCGGTGCATCAAAAGCCAGTGGGGAGCTTTTATATTTCTTACATGCTGATACACGCCCATCCAAAACATTTATTAAAGACATTCAGGCCGAAGTTAATGCCGGATATGAAGCAGGATGCTTTAGGTTGAAATTCGACAATCCCCATAAAGCATTAACGTTCTATTCCTGGTTCACTCAGTTTGATCTCGACGTACTTCGTTTTGGTGATCAAAGTTTATTTGTTACCAAAACCCTGTTCAATAAAATCGGGGGCTTTGATGAAGACCTTTTGGTGATGGAAGATCAGGTGATAGTGACAGAGCTCAAAGAGTGCGCACAATTTTCAATTATTCAGAAACCGGTTATAACCTCAGCTAGAAAATATGAATTTATAGGATTTCTAAAGTTACAGGTTATTTTTTTCTGCATACTCGCTATGTACTATGCGGGCTTATCTCAAGAGGCACTGGCTCATTTCTATCAAACCAATCTACGTACAGAATTCAGCGATAAATAGGGGGTACACCATCTCTTGAACTTAAGCCCGGGAAGAAAGTGGAATGCGGGTTCTAAAATGGGGGTTAGTCTCTTGCATTTATTGCAGGAAAACTGGTCAGGCATCATTTTATAAAGGCAGGTTAGTATTTAATTAAATTGGTGAATTGTCTTCAAGTTACCATTAATTTTTAGTATTTTATTTGTCCTTTTTCACAAGAGAAAAGGTGTTAGCAGTAGTATTAAAAGAGTGGGATCACAGTCTATATTAAGTTTGTGTAAAAACCATTCTCAGCGAAGAATGCTCACTTAGTTTATCACTATCTTTGTTAGCGTAATTGAATCCCAGTAAATAGTATATATGAAAAACATCCGATACGGATTAGCAGTTTTAGTTTTAGCTTTTTCAACATTTCAAGCTCAGGCACAGCAGGTTTTTGAACGTAAAGCTGTGACCGTCAGTAATATGGGTATCTCGTTTACAAATGTGGGTACTATTGGGAACCCAAACATTAGCAGCGTGCCAACCGGAACTCCCAGTATGGAGTATCCTGCAAATTCCGGGAACGAACATTTATTTGAGGCAGGAATTTGGTTGGGTGCAAGAGTGGACGGCCAAACCAGGGTCTCAAGTTCTGCGGTAACAAACTCTGCAGGTTATTCAAGCGGGGCAGCAGGTTTTGAATTTACAAACGACGGATTGCCATTTAACGAACGCTCATCTTTAGAGGAGTCATCAAATTTTTCCCCCATTGCTGTTAGTCATCAGGATCTGGTTGCGCAATTTACAGATCGGAACACCTCTGTTGGTAATGTGCCGATATCAGGGCATGATAATCCTCTTTTTGCCGACATCCAGATGGAGTCATATAACTGGAACTTTGGCTTTACTGAAGCGCTGAGTATTGTGAAATATGAGATCACCAATAATGGGAATGCCGACTGGGAAGAATTTTACTTCGGTATATACTCAGATATGGTGGTTCGTAATGTCAATACTACTGTTGAAACAGGCGGTAACTTTTTTAATAAAGGCGGTATGGGTTATGTGGACAGCCTGAGTGCATTATATGCTTTTGACCGTGGTTCCAGCGATGAAAAACAAAACACATACGGTGCAACCGTAATTTTAGGATCTGAGTATCGCGGATTGGAATTTCATCCCAGAAACGCTGAAGAATTACAAGCAGAAGGGTATCAGGTTCCCTCCACAAGTCCTGATTTTTGGTTATTTGGAAGTGGAGCCGGGGAATTTTCAAGACCAAATGACGATCTGGAAAGATTCGACAGGATGTCGACCCCCTGGCCGCTTGAGCAAAACCGGGAGAGACTTCGTGAAGACGGTGCAAACAGTCAGGGAAATTTCATTCAGCTCAATACGATCGGCCCTATTCCTGTTGTAGAAGCCGGTGAAACGGTAACGTTATATGTCGCTTTTGTCACAGCTTTAATGCCCACTCCCTATCGCGACCTTGTGCCTGCTAATGTTCAGGATGCAGATGACCTTGACAATGAGGAATCCCGCGCAAACCTTGTCGAAAATATTGGTTGGGCATATCGGTTATTTGATGGGCAAGAAAATGAAGACGGAAGCCGCACCCGATTTTTAGTACCGGAGCCGCCGGCCGCACCAAGAATGTGGATCGAGTCAGAGGCAGGGAATGTGAGCGTTTACTGGGATGACCGCGCAGAAGCTTCTGTAGACCCTGTTACCGGTGAAGAGGATTTTGCCGGATATAAAATTTACCGATCACAACTTGGTGATGATATCGAAGGTACTATTTCTTCCAGTGCAAAAACTTTAAGAGAATGGGATTTGCCTAATGATGGACAGGGCTTTGATACTGGGTTTGAAGAAATAAGGCTGGATGACCCGGTTACTTTTCCCGATGACCCGACAGATACGGAATACACTTACAAGTTAGAGATATCAGGAATGCTGAGTGGGTGGCAGTATTTATTTTCAGTTTCCTCCTTTGACAGAGGGGATGACAGAACCCCACCGCTTGAATCAAGTGTAAATGCAAATGCAGTACGGGTTTTCCCAGGGACTCCTGCCAATGAGAACTTCGGCAGTGATAGCAAAGAATTTGAAGTTGGAGTCTATCCAAACCCATACCGGGTGAACGCTGCATGGGATGGGAATACGCCTTTTACACGAAGAATAATGTTTTATAATCTCCCTGCTAAAGCTGAGGTTCGCATATATACCCTGGCCGGTGAGATTGTTGCAACTTTAGATCATGATGCTGAAACCTATACCGGTGATACGAGGTGGTTTAATGACTTCAGTAGTGATAACAGAATGATGCCCGGCGGAGAACATGCGTGGGATCTGTTAAGTGAGGCAAACCAAAATTTAACAACAGGATTATACTTTTTTACGGTATATGATAAAACATCAGGAGATGTGCAGCGGGGTAAATTCGCTGTGATCAAATAACAATCGACTTCATTAACCAATAACCAAACCAAAAACATATGAAACACTTATACATACTTTTATCTTTTGTACTGGTGTCTTTACTGGTAACTGAGCAACTTTATGCTCAGGATTCAGTACAGGTGCGAGAGTTACATACTTATGCCTCGACTCCTACAAGTCAGGCAGATCTTCCTAATCACCCATTAGTTGGTGTGGAAGTAGTATTTGATGCTGTAGTAATTTCTTATCCTAAAAACTCAGGATTGGCTTCGATTACCTCTTCTAACGAGCCTGGAAGAATTCACGTTTTTGTTACAGACGTAAATGCAGTTGCCGAAGGCAGAGACGGAATGTCGATTCAGATTGTAGTTGAAGGTGATCAAAGAACTACATTGGAAAGCCTGATCAGAGGAGATGTTATCAGGGTAACCGGGGATTTAGGGTTTTTCAATAATGTTTCTCAGTTTGATGCTTCAGACGTTGAGTTATTGGGCAGTGTGAATGATGACTACACTGAGTTGGCGCCGCTTCTTGAGCCATGGGAAATTAACCTAAGTGAGATCAATCAGGAAGTAGCAGATGGGGTTCATACCTGGATTCCTGAAAATTATACGAAATATATTCATTCTTATGTGAAGCTTGAAGGAATGGAAATGATCGATCGTTTAGCAGGAGCAGAAGGTAATCGTCCGTGGTTTATTCTTTCTGATGGAACGTCCATTCTTACCTCCAACGATACCTCATTGAGATTCAGAAATGACAGGGGTACTTATGGATACAGCGAGGAAGAACCTATAGTAAGCCTGGATTATAATTATCGAAGAATTGTTGATGGTGACCCTACTGCATTAGATGGTGTGTTTTCACCACCTGCTCCCGGTTCAGTCATTGATATTTCCGGATTCGTAGTTGTAAATACATTTGATCCCGGTAATTTTGATGAGTCTGCAACTCAGTCAACCCTTAAAATCGCTCCATGGGATGACGGAACTCTTTGGATAGAAGACGGAACAGATACAGCAAACAGGTTTACAGATGGTGTGCCTAATGACTTTGTAATAAGAGGTTTTGCTCCATTGCTGGATCTATTCACTGTAACTCCGGATAGCGGTGTTTCTAACACTGACGAAGTTACGGTAAGTGTTGATGTGCTTCTTCCTGAAGTGGATTACACGCTGAACAGTGTTGAGATCGAATACTCTTCGTATGCATATACTGCAGAAAGCGGTGATACCACTACGGCTGCAATGACAGGTAGTGGCGACAACTATACATTTACATTTGGTACGTATGCTGATTTTACAAATGTAGATTACACGATTACAGCCACGGCGGAAACCCCTGATGGAGTAGTGACAACTGCAACGCAATCAGGCAGCTTCACTGTTGAGAGCTCTACACAAACTGCACCGGTTGCTTTTGCTCCATCAGCGAGTGATACGTACATCAATAATGTTGATGTTGAATTGAGTACTCCGACACCCAATGCTGACATTTACTATACCTTAGATGGATCTGATCCGGACGAAACTTCAACAGAATACACCGGAGCAATTTCTCTTACCGAGCCAACAACTGTTAAAGCAGTAGCCATGGGTTCCGGACTTACATTGAGCCCGATCAACGAGAGAAGTTATAATGTTGAGATCGAAATTAATGAGTCTTCAACTTTAACCGGTATCCGAACAGGCGTACAAGGTGAAAATTACCTTTACACCGGACAAGCGGTTGTGACTTATACAAGATCGAACAGAAATCAGAAATATCTGATGGATGCTTCAGGTGGGTTACTGATTGATGATTCGAACGGAACTATTACGTCAAGCTATGCAATTGGCGATGTAATGAGTGGACTTTCAGGTGAACTCGGCGCATTTGGTGGCATATCCCAATTTGTTCCATCAACTGATCCTGGCGCTCCTTCTGGAACACAAGCAGTAACTCCTGTAACTATTACTTTAGATGAATTGGATCTTGAGGTTCATGAGTCTATGTTGGTTACTGTAGAAGGAGTTACCTTTGAACAGACAGGTACTTTTGATGGTGGAACTAACTATGACCTCACGGATGCTTCTTTAGCAGCTGGAGAAACTGTTATCTTTAGAACTAACTTTAGCGAAGCTGATTACGTTGGAAGTGATATACCAACCGGAACATTAACTCTGACTGCAATTGTAGGTGGATTCAATGGTACCCCTCAGCTGATCGCACGTTCTTCAGCTGATTTTGATATCAGTACTTCAAACGAAGTAGATATACCGCAAGTTTTCTCATTAGAGCAAAACTATCCTAACCCATTCAACCCAACTACTGTGATCAGATATTCAGTCGCAGAAGCTTCAAACGTGAAGCTGCAGGTGTTTGATGTGTTAGGCAGAAACGTAGCTACTCTTGTAAACGAAGTTAGAGCACCGGGTGTATACTCTGTGAACTTTGATGCCACAAGATTAAGTAGTGGAACATATTTCTACCGTGTAGAAGCAGGTGATTTCACATCCATCAAAAAGATGATGCTGATCAAATAATCCTGCCTACTAACAAATAATTTAAATGAGGAGGGCGATTTACAGCTCTCCTCATATTTTTTCAAATATGCTTAGATCTTCAATTTTATTATTAGTTCTTTTAAACTTCCTCATAGTCTCTTGCGACAATGGATTACAAGGAAGTTTAAATGAAAACCAACCGCCAAATACGTCGTTAACCTTAAATGAAATAAACCTGCCGGAAGGTGAAAGGCTGGTAAGTCAGGTAAATATTTCCTGGTGGGGAGATGATCCCGATGGCTACATTGTTGGTTATGAATTCTTTATTGGAGATGTTTCATCAGCAGCTGATGAAGATTGGATTTTTACTGAAAGTACTGATAGCACGTTCATACTGCCTATAGAAGAAGGAAATCTTGATGCAGATGTCGAATTTACAGTTAGGGCCATTGATAATGACGATGCCCGGGATGATAGTCCGGCAAGCCTGACTTTCCCCATACGCAATACAGAACCAAATATAGAATTTAATCTAAATGAAACCCCACCTGATACTACCTTTCGGGTTATGAGCTTTGGATATAACGCAAGCGATCCTGACGGGAATGCAAACCTGAATCGTGTAGAAATTGCGCTCAATGATACTGCCTCTGAAAATGCGTGGAAACAAATACCCCTAAACGTAACTTTTGTCACCTTAAAAATTGATGATACGGTAGCTGAGCCAACGGCTGAGGTCTTAGTTGGCCGTGCAGTAAATGAAGCCGGTTTGATTTTTGATTCGGTATATGTAGATGCGGATAACACTTTCTATATCCGCTCTTTTGACAATGCAGAAGCAGTAAGTGAGGTTGAAGAATTTACCTGGTACGTGAAAAAGCAGACTTCCAGGATCCTGTTTCTGAATGACTTTTATAGCACTGCTACTGCAACTGAAGACAGAGCGGCACTTCATTTAGGTTTACTTGCCCAGGCGGGTATAACTGAAGTTGATTATTTGGATATTTCGGATGGTTTTGCAACCGGTGGGCAGCGTGTTCCACTCACACAAGCTTTGCCTGACAGATCGTTAGCAGATCCTACTACCAATATGATGCTGGCTGAATGGGATCATATTTATTGGATATCAAATGATCTGAGCCGAAATATTGGATACGCCTTAGAATTAACACAGGACTTTTTTGATAATGGTGGAACCATGTTTGTGAATATTCCGAGCAAATTTATTGCCTCCGATAATCCACTACTGCAATTCCTCCCTTTTGAAGGTGTCGAACAGGCATCAACGGGCGAAAATTTTTATATTGCCAGATGTGCTGAAATATCGGAATCGGATGAAATCACAGACGCTCCATTTTTGCAGTTAAACCGTATAGGTACGGGGTATTTTCCGATAATACCATTCAATGAGTCTACACCACTTTTTGAAGCGCCGTTTGAAACAAGAAATTTTCTGGGCGTACGTGCCGATTTTGAAGGCTCTCACCTTATTTCTGCAATGAATCCGGATGAAACCATTCTTTATTTCGGGATCGATCTGGATGATTTCACCACAGACGGTTCAACATGTGAATCAGATGGGAATACACCTCCACCAAGTGAATTGGGCAGATTAATCGAATTTATTACAGATGAAACATTGGGCTTTGAACAATGATGAATAGAAGAATGCGTACCCTCACATTATTATTTCTATCAACCATATTAAGTACGGTTACTGTATTTGCACAAAATGGTGCACTATCCGGTACGGTGATCGATAAGGAAGATAGATCACCACTAATTGGCGTAAATATATTGATAAGAGGAACCTCCTTTGGTGCCGCAACAGATCTTGATGGAAATTACACCATTAATAATATCAGGCCGGGCGAATATTCAATCGAATTTCGATATGTAGGATATGAGCGACTTTTGTTAACGGGGATCAGTATTGAAGCCGGAGAAACAAGAGATCTCGATGTTGAAATGGGAACACAAGCCATTACTTCCGAAGATGAAATTACTATTATAGGTGATCGCCCAATATTTGATGTTGAGCAGTCCTCGACTTCATCCCGGGTTTCCCGTGATCAAATTGAGGCTGCGGCTGTTCAAAAGGTCGAAGATATTGTGGGGATGACGGCGGGTGTTAGTCAGGATCCTACAGGCGTATATATCCGTGGCGGGCGCGCGAACGAAACAGGATATGTGGTAGATGGCGTATCTGCTCAGGATCCGTTAGCAGGAACAGGTTTTGGATTAGATCTGGGAGCAAATGCCTATTCAAGTGTAGAAGTAACTACAGGTGGAGTTGATGTAGAACATGGAAACCTGACTTCAGGTGTAGTGAATGTGCAGACACGAACAGGGGGAGACTCTTATGGAGGAAGCTTTTCACATAAGAGAGACAACCCCGGAAGGATGACCACAAATTCCTCAAATTTCTTTTCTGATAATTATGAGCTGAATTTAGGTGGACCGATGCCAATCACGGAGAATTTGTTGCCGGCACTTGGCATTAACATACCCGGGAACATGTATTTCTTTATAACAGGTCAGGCAAGTTTCAGTAATGAGTTTACAAGGAATAGTGCCGATCAGGTTAGAACCTCACTTATTGATGATGCTTTTTGGTCCCCCAGACAAGACAACCGCTGGAATGGAATGTTTAAACTAACATACAATATCAAGCCGGGAATGAAGCTGGAGGGAGCTTATCAGCGTTCGTTGTCAATCAATCAAAATACAAGAATGCTCCAGATTATTGGTGACAATGCCCAGATCCGTCCCGGGTATCAGTTCTTTTTTGAGCAAAATCTAGACAATGCAAACTCATACGCCCACGATAGTAAATTAGCTTATTTGAAATGGACACATGCCACCGGTGATAACGCATTTTATGATATTCAGCTCAGTCGTTTATTTACAAGATTAAGAGCAGATGCCAACGGGAGAAACTGGCGACCTGAATCGGTTGACGGTGAATTTGATGCAGGTAGCATTGTGGTATACCCGACTACTCCATTCCCTGCCGGAGATGATTTTGCCTATGTTTTGCCAGGTCCCGGATTGGCCAATAATGGTGGAATTGCCTCTCTGTGGCACGATCACTATGCAGAAGAATATACCCTCAGGTCAAATTTTACTAAGTTTTTTGCAAGCGAAACTAATCGCCTGAGACTTGGTCTTGAAATGAAATTCATGGAATATCAGTGGATCGATATTACAAGACCATGGGTAGGTGCACCGATACAGACTGGTGAAGGTTCTTTTACGGAAACTTCCCGCCTTGGTGCAAGTTCCGATATATGGAATGTGAACCCATCCCGAGGAGCCTTTTATATAAGTGATCAGATCCGTTATCAGGGATTGATCGCCAACCTGGGTTTAAGGTATGAATATTGGTTCCCCGGAAATTATGTAGATGAATTTGTTGACGACCCTCTTTCACCAATACCAAATGCAGTTAGGGAAGATTATAAAGAAAGTACCTATAACTTCTTTGGCAACCGTTTTAAAATGAGACTGTTACCCCGAGTAAATGTCTCTTTCCCTGTTCGTGAGAATATGGTGATGTATTTTAACTACACTCATAAGACCAAGCTGCCACACCCTACTTATCTTTATGCAGGTCTAAATCCATTTTATCAGGATCGTTCGTTTCTTTCCGATTTAGGGAATCCAAATTTAGATCCTGAAGTAGATATTTCCTACGAACTGGGATTCCGTTACCAACTTACTTCGAATGATGCGTTAAATATCAATGCCTTTTGGAGTGATAAGTATGATTTTATAACGGCAGAGCGAATCATAGTGCCGGATGCTACCGGACGTGACACTGAACGAACATTTAGGGTAAATGGTGATTTTGCCAGAGTGCGAGGTATTGAAGTCTCCTATATAAAACGATATAGTCACTTTTTACAAGGTAATATCAGTGCAACCTATTCCAGAGCCGAAGGTTTGAGCTCTACATCAAATGACGCCTTGGCTGATATTATTTCAGGCGGCCAAGATATCGGCAACAACATAGAAACACCACTGGCTTGGGATCGCCCGTTCGATATAAAAGGAAGTTTGATATTTACCTGGGATAGAGAAAATGGACTTTTTGACCTAGATGCATTCAACAATTTCAAAGCATATTTATCAGGTACTTTCAGAAGCGGGTTAAGATATACCCCAATGATCTACCGAGGTCAGGAAAGGAATCCAATTACCGGAGAGAACAACTGGCGGCCAATTTATGAAGTTGATCCAGATCCAAATAAAAGATACTCTGAGGTTGGAGAGGCATGGTTAATGTTTGATTTCAATTTCCAAAAATGGTTTGAAGTAGCCGGAACAGACATTGTTGCTACTGTCGAGATCACAAACTTATTTAATAACAAGAATCCAGCTATCATTAATCCTGTTACAGGAGAGGGATACCTTAGTGATTATCCGGCGGATCCAACTACCCTTCGTGGAAACTCGTCGTACGATGTTCCCTCAAATGTCAGAGACCCTCGTTATGAAGATCCGCGAGATAACAATATTCCGGCGTATCTAAACCCCGCAAATTTCCTTGAGCAGCGACACATTATGTTTGGGCTCTCTTTTAATTTTTGATTGAATAAATAA
>Ga0136558_1000188_pt1 | contig 37554 bp, 41 predicted proteins | sample AntRauTorckE6833_FD_101391 | JGI IMG/M metagenome (GOLD analysis project Ga0136558, IMG submission 101391) | Saline lake microbial communities from Rauer Islands, Antarctica - Metagenome Torckler E6 #833 | ecosystem: Environmental > Aquatic > Non-marine Saline and Alkaline > Saline | place...
CAGTACCTAAGTCCACGCTTCTTAACAGCCTTTTTTGGCATAAGTAATGTCCTCCGACATTACTTATGCGTGATTAACAGAGGAAAACCTAGCTAAATAGCTCCACGAAAGTGCCTATAACTCGAAATCATTGATGGCTTCAACGGCGGTTGCGGAGGCCTCGGCTTTTGGACAGCCATATATACCTATTTTTAGACTCATAAAAAACCTGTTTCCTTGCTAGAACTGGATTTTGACCTCATGCTACAATCTCTTTCTTATTTGCTGCTATCTCTGTGACTAATTTTCTTATCACTTGCTTTTTATCTTTAAAGTATAAACTCGTTACTGATTTTAACACTTTGTCAAAAAATTTTTCTAGAGGTAGGGTGGGCTTACTAGTTGGCTCTTGTTCAACCGCTAATAATTCAGATGTTTTCTTTAGCTGCTTGTTATCTAGCTTATACATACTTATCCTTTACAATCTTTCGAACGTGCAAGCATTGGCACTTTCTAATTCAATCTATTTGCTTGTCAACCAAAAAGGCAGTAAAGTCTTATTAAATGAGAATATTTTTTGCATCCTCAACCACAGAAGATGGCGATGAACAAAATGATGTGCTTTCATATCTGCAGAGCAAACATCAGGTATTTCACTATCTTCATGATCTTACTACTCCTAATGATACGCATTCCTATAACGAGATCGTGGAGAAGATCAATGAAGCGGACGTATTTATCGGTGAAATGAGTAGACCGAGCCAGACACTTGGTTTTCAGCTTGCACATGCCCTACAGCTATCCAAGCCATGCCTTTACCTGTATGGCATCACCGAAAAAGGGCGTCCAGCAGGACTTATAGGAAATATACCTTCCAGAGGTATGAAGATTAAGAAATATGATTCTAAAAATTACAAAAAAGTACTTGATGATTTCATGGAATTCGCCGAAGTCCAAATGCTGACTGCACGGACAAGTTTCATGAGTACCAGGGAAATAGATGACTTTTTGTCTATAGAATCAGCTAGGCAAGGCACTTCAAAAGGTGAATTAATACGCCAGATCCTGCATAAAGCTATCTCATGAATTAGCAAGGTACACAATACCTGTTGACTTCCGTCTCAACCTTGCATAAACTCAGTTTCATTACTTATTGTTATGCATTGCATAACAGGAAGAGAGTTTATGCCGTCACCCGAGCTACTGAGATCTCGAGTAGATTATCCATCGTATGACCAAGTTGCCGCTCTAGACCCGTTGGATCTCGATAAGATTATGGTGTATCTGCCGGAATTGAACGCCCAGGGAGCCGTGGAGGCTATTGTAGAAGCTACGGTCTATGCAACTGGGAATGCGGCAAGTCTTGCGTCTCCATCTCGCGCTGACGCACTTGCATCGATTAGAGACTTGGATTTCTTGGCGAGCTCAGTCTTAAGACATAACCAAAACCCACTTGAAATTGTTGATAGGCTTGAAGAACAGCTAGTTCGTCTGGGTGGGGTGGCTAAAAGTGTTCCACGCGGCACAGTTTTTACCTATGCTGCCGCTAATCCTTCGGGTGAGCGTCGGCGTTCATTTACTGGGACTCAGGAAGAAGAAGTGTTTATAGGCGCTGTGATACGCAGTATTCTCGCATTAGACGGCGCAATGGACGGTGTGGGGCAAATAGCCCTAAGCAACGTCGCTGGGTTACAAGAGGTTCTCGTTGGCTCAAGTGTGGCGATGGATGAAATGATAGATTCGATTGTTGAAGTCAGGAGAACTGTTAGTCCTGAGTTTTTCAGTTTCCAAATGCGCCCTTACTTTGAGTCTTTGGTTATTGATGGGCAAAAATTGACAGGTTCAGGTGGTGCACAGATGCAACTCCTGGCCGTTGACAGGATGCTTTGGGGCTGTGAAGATGATGATTCTGGCTATAATGACTTCTTTGATGATAACTGGCGGTATCTCACGCCGGTTCAGCAAGGTGCTCTTGATAACTACCTTCGACTTAATGGGGGCCGTAGCATAGTCAGTAAGTTAACTGATGGCTCCGAGGTTAGCAACGATACGCGTGATGCAGCAATTGGGCTTCTAAAAAAGATCAAGAAATTCCGTTATCCACATCGTAAGATTGCTCAAGATAACTTTAGACTTCGACCTAGTGATGCGGTTGGTAGCGGTTCATTTAAACCCGATATTCTTGATGTACTGATTGAAAAGACAGAAACATCAATAAGTCTTATAGAGGGCGCGAAGAATGCGTAAGGCTGACTTTAGTGAGTTCAAGGTAGGTACAGTATTTAACGGCATCGAAGTACACGGCGACCCAAAACTGAAGTATCAAAATCTGACAGTTTGTTACCCATCTCGCCTTGAAGCAATGGCACTCGATCCTTCTAAAATTGTAGATAATAATAATTTAATCTACGAAGCGGGACAAATCAATTTCTGTGTCTCACTTCATAAGTACATCACAGTTGAGGTTAAACAGAGTTCATCCGAAATTGTTATAAGCGATCGAACATCACGTAAATCACTTGTCATGCATGCCGCGCTTCTTATGCAAAAAGCCGTTGGCTTTACACATGGGCTCACGATAGATGTAAAAGATGAAATAGATTTGCGTCATTGTGGCTTGGGGTCGAGCAGTTCACTTATTGCTGGTACCGCTGCCGCCATCAATGAACTCTATGAACGTCCCATCGCTCTCCTAGATTTGGTAAGGTATTGCGCACAGAACCACGGCGAAGAAATAGATAATAGCGATGACAAACTCATACCAGTCCAGTGTATTGGTGGTTCGGGAGTATGCGGTCATTTCGAGGGAGGCTTGATTATACTTGCTGGCCAAGCAGCACCAATCTATCGTGCGCATATTCCAGCGGATACCAAAGTTGTTATTGGAATTCCAGTTGATTTTGACCATCCCGATTCTCAAACAGTGATGGGAGCTGAGGTGGATAATCTCGAGGGCTTCAAAAAAGCTGGTGATCAATACGGCAAGGATATTGCCTACAGGTTAGTGCATGAAGTCATGCCTGGATTAGCGGAAAATAATTTAAAGCCCTGTAAAGACCTGATTTTTGATTATCGATGGGATATGGGGAGTATTGAAAACTGTTCGTTTGTTTATCCTAGTCTTCTTACGATTGCCGAGCAATTACGACCCTTAAAGGATGACCAGAAAGTAGATATTATTGCGCTTTCTTCTGTCGGGCCTGGCTTCTTCGCATTAACCAAAGATATTGGCCATGTTGAAGATATTTTTGTCACCTGCGGTCTCAAAACTATTGTCACGACTATTAGTAACGGCAAATATAGCGTCCAGATAAACGGATAAGATAGTATGCCGGAAAGAACTGAGAATAGAATTATTTTTCCAACTGGACATCATGCATCAGGTAAGACGGAGCTTTGTAAATATTTAACTGAGGCACACGGGTTCAGTGTTATTGAAACCGGGTCTATGATGAGGAGTTTATATAATGAAAGAGAGGAAGATTATGAAGGGCTAAGTATTACTGATTACGTAAAGCAGAAGCTTGCTGTCGATGAAAGTTTTTTTGATCGAAAGTTAGAGATTGGAATCCGTGAAGCCGAAGAAGCGAGCGGCCAGGTAGTAGTCAACGGGATGAGATCATATGGGAATGTAGCTAGAATTAGAGATTCTAGGCCAGATGCTACTCACGCTATTATCTGGATTGATGCCGTGGCAGAGATTCTGCACGAGCGCTATATGGCACGAGAAAATATTCAGATTTCTTTTGAAGAGTTCTGTACGCTTCTTGAGACTGATATGTCATTGGGATTGGGAGAGATTGAGAAAAATGCTGATTTCAGAATCAATAACGAGGGTTCGATAAGTCGATTAAGAGAGGGCTGCGATGCGATTCTGCCTCGGCTTGGCGAAAGAGCTATTGAGTTTTTGCGATAAGCTTTGCGACTTGATCGTAATTCCGTGTCCAAACTTCCGCTCGATCGTCCTTATCAAGTTCAGCGAAGGTTCTGGTGTCACCATTGAACATCATAAGTCGTTCCCAGCGTAGTTTATCGGTTCCTCTAATTTCTTTTCCAATAGTAATTGGTACAGAGTAAGAGAAATCATGAACCTCGCCTTGCTGATCAACGTATGAAGCAGCTAGTTCAAAGTGGGCGTCTCGGCTGGCGAGGGTATCAACTATCTTTAGGAGATGCTCTACGGATATAGTTTTATCTGCATATGCCATAAAGGGTCCCGGAAAGCCAAGCTCATCGATGAAGAAACTATGATCTTCTCTGATGACTGGTTTACCCGTGAGCTTATGCGCTTCGAGAGCCATGGCACGAGCGATCTCTTTACTGGAAGCAGCTTGAATCTCAGGGATATCAAACTCAAGAGGCTGAACCTCAATGGAATACTTGTTAAAAATTAAGTTTGCAGCATCAATTTTCCCTTGATTACCGGTAAGTAGGAATATCTGTTTAGTCATAGCTATAATTCTACTTTAAATTATAATTAATTAATAATTCACTCTAAGGATAAGAAAATGGATAAAGACGCTAAATTTTGGAACGATAACAATAATGTTGAATATTTTAAATCTAAAGCAGCTGATCCTATCATCGTAAAATATCTGGACAACATCGCAGGTGACAGTTCTGAGATGAATGCCTTGGACCTCGGTTGTGGTGGAGGCCGCCATACGGAACTACTTTGCCGAAAAGGATGGAATACTTTTTCTGTTGATATAAATCTCGCCATGTTACAGGCAACCACAGAGAGGGTGGCTCAGCTGTGTCTGAAGAAAATGCCTCAGGTTTCTACTGGCGAAATCACTGCCATCCCTTTCGAGGATTCATTCTTTGATTTAGTCGTCACAACGGGTGTATTGCACCAGGCTAGGTCACAGAAGGAATATCGTCAGGCTCTTTCCGAGTTAAGCCGTGTATGCAAAAAAGACGCTGTCATATTATTGAACATTTTCACAAATAGCGACACCGATCCAACCTATACTTTCCTAGATGAAGCTAAAACCGTAGTGCAAACAAAAGAAGGGCTACTCATGACGCTACTAGCAAAAGAACTATTCTACGAGATGATGTCCGATGCGGGTATTTACCTAGAGGAAGAATATATTGAGGAGTTGAAACAGGAGAATACTGGCCCAAGAACTGTTCTTAGGGCGCGATTCAAAAAAGAGTAATTACGCCATGAATAACCAATCAGATAAATTCTACTTCAATAATCCCGATATATGGGAATCGCTTAGGGGCCATAGTCTTATTAAGGAAGTTATGTTCATTGGCAGCTTCCTCCCAGATAAGAAAGGTCTTAAGATTCTTGATATCGGATGTGGCTCAGGTATGCACTCATCGAAATTGCAAGAGTTGGGCCACGAGGTAATCGGAATAGATTTAAATGAGCACATGGTGTCGTATGCTCGTGAGAAGTATCCAAAATGCCAATTCCTCCAAATGAGCATGTTGGATATTGGTGAACTGAAAGATGGCTTTGATGCTATCATATGCCTCTGTACGACCTTATGCTACGTTACTGATAACCAAAAACTTGATGACTTTTTTGCTAACGTGTACAAACTACTCAACCCTAATGGTGTTTTTATATTTGATGTTTTCAATCCTATAGCATATCTAGAGAAGTTACTATTTGACGGCAACTACTTCGGTGAAGACAGAGAGGGCTATACGGAATCTGGTCTGAAGCTGACGGTTAAACATGACATTGATGAAGCTACGCAGATCCTAACTGAGACAAAATGTGTCGCTAAAGGGGATGATGAACCCAGCCGTAACATCACGAAGTTTAGAATGTTCTTTCCACAAGAACTAAGGTATATGGTTAAAGGCCATGGCTTCACCGATATCGATCAATACGGCAAATATATCAGTGATTATAAAAAACTAGATAGTACACGCATAGTTACGGTCTGTAGAAAACCAGGAGATGAAAGTGAGTGAAATGATCCTTAATCATGTAGATAGCAAAAGAATTGTTAACGGCGTGAAATATACTAAGATTGATCGTCCCAATGTTTCACGAAGCCCTTTTATTGAGAAAAATTATGACTTTGAAGATGGCTTTTACGAAGGAGAATTTACATTTGAAAGTCCTCTAGACCAAAGCGATACTGTTGGAACACCAGAATCTTACGCGCGCCACCGCGGAGCTGCTGCGCTACAGGGTTGGATTAGGGACGGGCACCACGAAGGTATTACCGTCCTAGACTTGGGCAGTGGGACCCTGGACGTTGCACGGACAATTCCAGCGATCATCACAGCTAAAATGAATCTAGTGAATAGTGATATATCTGGTCCATGGTCAATGGGACCTAATTCTGCTATGGAGAGAGGCGTTGAAAAACTCAAACAAAAAGGGCTGTTGGATAACTTTAAGTCCATAGAAAATGTTGAATATGATTTTAATGTGTCCGAATGGCCATTTAACGACGCGGAATTTGACTATGTTATTTCAAACTTAGCGCTATGCCATATTGCATATGAGCGAAAAACAAAAGTACTGAGCGGAATATACTCCAGCTTAAAAACTGATGGCAAACTTATCATAGGTGATGTCTTTCAAAAAGATGAAGCAGGGAGTCGATTCACGGAAGCTGGACAACGAGGTCCCGAAGAATGCTGGGGATACCTGAGCGTACTCACCGATTTCCTGGCTATAAGCAAAGAAGTTGGCTTCAAGATGGATGAAACGGCACTCCGCAATTTTTCAGAAAACAGGAATCACCAGACTGAACAGGAACTCGAGCGGGCTAAAAATGATATCCACGCCACTATGGCAATCAACAAAGCGGTATGGGGCTTAGAATTGACTAAGTAGGAATATCTCGGACTTAAGGTCGTTTCATTTATTACTGAGATGTCACCACTTTATACAGGATAGAAGTTTTTTTGTATTCATAACATAACTATCGGAGTATTCTCGTTTTCCTCCATCCGTCAGAGGCATTGTGAGCTTTAGTCCAAAAGGTCATTGGGTTGAAACTTTACTATTCTTGTCGATATCGACGGAAACGCAATGCTTTTCAGGTAGTTGCCGCCGGCTAGCCAAGTGACGAGTATTAGCAGCTATACAGTATCTCATGGTCTTTGCCGCCGTTCTGGCCGTAAACGGGTCCGACGGTAGGAATTACTCATTTAGAAGGCAGTTTAAATCCCGGTATTATGACGGATTCACCAGGATTGCACGAGCCAATAGCTTTGCAGGCGTTTAGTATCGCTTTAATGGATAAAAGGTTATCTTTATGGCTCATAGACTTATTATTACATCATTCTTCAATGTCTACTCGATAAACTCTTTAACTTGCTAAAATAGCAGTATGGCTACTAACAATTATCCGGCTACTCGTATGCGACTGAAGAAACTACTTGCTCCAAAAGACTTCCAAAAACTCCAAGAGCGTGCTCGAGCTGATAAAAAAAATATCCGTCAGTACGTCAAGGAAACTCGGCAAAAGTTTAACCTTTCGCCATATTGGGGGAATTTCCTTGAATTCGCATTACTATATGGCTTTAGTCCAGATAATCTAGCCGGGGCAGCGGAAATAGTCACATTGAACGATCTTGATGTTGGCAAAGAGTATTACTACATTGCCGTTTACCCTGAAACCTCAAAGCGCGACTACGCAAGTTTCTTAACACAAGATTTAAACGTTCGTAAGCTCATTATCGATAAACTCGGTTCACGAGCTTCAATCAATAAGGTTGATATCGATAATTTATTAGATTTACCCACAAAGGACAAATACGACAATAAGCAGGGCGCTGGTATATTAGAATTTCTGCAGTATATACAAAGTAATTATCCAGATAAAGCATCAAAGAAAGTCAGCGATAGGGTTAAGTTACACATAGACTCCTAGCTGTCCTTGTGTAGGCATTCTAGACCCGCCTTCAGCAAATTCACGGTATTCGAACAAAAAACGACCATACGGTCGTTTTTCTTTACAAAGCATTTCACCTAACTGACTGAACATGTATTGACCCTTTCGGGTCACCTTAGGTGTAATGCTTGGCTGGGGATGAGGGATTCGAACCCCCGATTGCGGAACCAGAATCCGCTGCCTTACCACTTGGCCAATCCCCATTAGCTTAATGAAACAACAGGGGGATTATAGCGCGTTGGATGTTTTTTTTCTAGTCCAAGTACTAGAGTGTAAAGCTTTTACTGCCGGAGCTGCCCTTAACAGTGTCATCAGAAGTGTAGAAATACATGTAGAACTGCCAGGTGTCGGTGCTGGCTAGTTTAGATTTTGGTACCGTTATGCTACAGTTTTTTGCTGGGCCAAAGGTGGCTTTATGCCATTGGGCGTTGTTCCCATCCGGATATTTGACTAATGCTTTGCATTTTCCTTGGTAGGTGTCAGGCAATTGTGCCGTCAAAACGACGTTGTCGCCCGTCACGGAAAAGCTGGTAGAGGTAATAGATATCTGTTTTATCTCTGTCTTTTGTTTCTCAGTAGTTGTGGTTTTTGGTTTTTCAACTGTTTTTGGCTCATCCGCCGGTGGTTTTACGACTTCTGTCGGTTTTTCTTCGGCAGGGACCTCAATTTTTTCAACGTCTTCTGTTGATTGTGCTTTCTGATCGGCAATCAGTCCGTCTATTTGGTTCGTACCGTCAATTCTTGCTGTCTGATTAACTTCATTTTTCTTTTGTTCGGCGTTATAAACCATCCCACCTACAAAAGCGATGCTACTTACAGCCAATACAGCCAATACGAGCGTTACATGGGCAAAGCCAGATTGATTTTTTATGATGTACATTTTTGTTTCCTATTTATGCCTAAACTATACCACGATGTTGTATTTTTTAGCTGTAGCTTAATGTAAAGTTGGGTTGACCCATCTGTTGTAATCACGCGAGGATTGTGGCAAAATATCAATACAAAAACGTACATCCCTCACTTTTATTAAACAGGAGAAAACTATGACAAGCCCAGAAGCAGTTCGTATGCCAATACCCAATACCACGTACGACGAATTAAAGATACAGCTTGACGCGATCGCCGAAGCACGAGCCATTACGCATAACTATAATGCGCCAACAGCCGCATTCGACGAGAAGAATCCCGACGAAACACAGCCCCTAGCAAAAATGATGCGCCAAGATCGCCCGGACGGCCCGCTTCTGTGTGTAGATGCAGCATATGCACCTGACACGAAAGATGCAGTTTTCCTTACCATAGAACACGAGAATAGCTATAACCGTAACCGTTACGTTAAAAGATATGTGGCAGAAATGAACGGTGATGTTTTTCAGCTCGTAGAAGATGATGCAGGCGAGCGAGGCGCGTATTTGCTTGGCCTTGAAGAATCTGATGAAATATCAGATATTGTTCGAAGAAGTGCGGTTATGTCCTACGCGTAATGCGTTAAGACTGTGTTATCATCATAAGTACTTTAATAATGTAAGAATATAAAGAGCGCGGGGAGAGATCTAGCTCATTGAACCGCCAGCAACCTGTCTGTTTTTTTAGGCAAGACGAGGTGCTCCATCTAGACCCAACACACACATCTGGGGAAGATATTTTAGAAATATAATATCCTTTCCGGGCGCGTGACTGCAGGGGGGGGATATTTATATGCCAAGACAGAACAAATTAAAAGAAAGATTAGACATAGGTACAGTTTTTTGTGCTGAAGGTTATTTGTTTCAAATGGAACACAGAGGTTATCTAAAAGCCGGCGCGTATGTTCCGGAAGTCGCATTAGATAATCCAGATGCTCTGTATCAATTGCATCGCGATTTCGCACGCTGTGGCACCGACGTCCAACTGGCTTTTACCTATTATGCTCACCGCGAAAAGCTCAAAGCAGTAGGCAGAGAAAATGAATTAGAAAAAATCAACCGTGCGGCTTTGAAGATTGCCCGCGAAGTTGCCGAGGAAACCGATGCATTATTTGCAGGCAACATCTGTAATACCGGTGTTTTTGACCCAGATAATGCCGAAGAAACCGGCAAAGAAGTAAAAAGACAGTATGAAGAACAAATTGAGTGGGCGGTTGATGAGGGCGTTGATTTTATCGTTGCAGAGACAATTGAATATCTCGGCGAGGCCTTGATTGCACTTGAATCGATCAAAAAAATCGGCCTTCCCGCAGTAATAAATTTTACGTCTACTAATGGTGACGAAACTAAAGACGACCACACTTGGGCGGACGTATGTAAAAAACTCGAAGAAGCGGGTGCAGACGTTGTTGGCCTGAATTGCGGACGCGGCCCAGCGGCCATGATACCCGTGTTGAAAGAAATCAAGAAAGCTGTTTCAATCCCAATAGCAGCCTTGCCAGTAGCTTACCGTACTACGCCTGAGCAGCCAGGGTTTCAGTCTTTGACCCAGCCAAACGGAGAAAGCGCATTCACCCTCGGGCTCGAGCATCACTTATGTACAAGACAAGAAATGGCTGACTTCGCAAAAGAAGCTGAAGAAATTGGCGTAGAATTTATCGGCATATGTTGCGGTGGAGAGCCATACCACGTAAGAGCTATGGTAGAAGCTTTAGGACGAACTGTACCTGCCAGTAAATATTCGCCTGACATGAGTCAGCATTATCAGTTTGGCTCCAAAGAATATGCCAAAGAACATGAGCAGAAAAACTTAGACTACGTTAAAGTTCGACCAAATTTAAATCAATAAAATTCTCAGGAGGAAATATGTCACAAACAAATTTATTCACCAGCGAATCAGTCTGTGCTGGTCATCCGGACAAAATTTGTGACGCAATCAGTGACGCGCTCGTAGACGCAGCGTTGGCACAAGACCCGCACTCCAGGACAGGCATCGAGACTGTCGTCGGCGCTAACCAAGTTAGCCTGTTTGGCGAAATCAAAAGTACCGCCACGGTTAATTATGAAGAAATAGTCCGAGACACCATAAAGCGCCTTGGTTACACCAACCCGGACTGGGGCTTTTCTGACGCCTCACCACTGAGTAATTTCGTCCATCAGCAGTCTCCGGAGATAGCCGTTGGCGTCGACCAAGACGGCGCGGGCGACCAAGGTATGATGTTTGGCTTTGCTTGTAACGAAACACCAGAGTACATGCCCATGCCGATTATGCTAGCCCATGCACTTACTAAACGGATTGATGAAGCGCGAGAATCAGGTGAGCTTACGTGGTTACGCCCTGACGGAAAGGCTCAAGTTACCGTTCGGTATGAGGACGACAGGCCTGTCGCGATAGAAAAAGTCGTGCTTGCCGTCGCGCATAATGAGGCAACCGAACTAGAACAAGTCCGCAAAGATGCTCTTGAAAAGATAATTCAGCCAGTCTTGCGTACGTATGAGTTTGAACTACCCGCAGACGAACATATTATTGTTAACGGTACTGGTGTCTGGCATATTCCGGGGCCGGATTCTGACGCTGGCCTGACGGGTCGTAAAATTGTGGTGGATGGCTACGGCGGGTACGCGCGAGTCGGCGGCGGTGCATTTAGTGGAAAAGATCCGAGCAAAGTCGATCGCTCTGGTGCCTACGCCGCCCGCTACATCGCAAAGAATATCGTCGCCAAAGGTCTGGCTAAAAAGTGCGAAGTCGGCCTCGCCTACGTTATTGGTCAGCCATTGCCGTTGATGCGCTCGATAGAAACGTTTGGGACGGAATCTGTGGGGCAGGACGAACTAGAATCGTTTGCCGATGAGCTACTTGACACATCAGTCAAGGGAATCGTCACGACACTTAATCTACGGCGCCCTATCTACGCTCAAACATCAGCGTACGGCCACTTTGGCAAAGATGGCTTACCATGGGAAACATTAGTACACTATGTTGAGAATACCGATTTAGTGTAGAGTTAGTTTGTTCAATAACGGTTCGGTTTTCTGGAGGGGGCAACTATGCACATTCTAGTATTGGAGGGCGGTGATTCTAGCGAGCGAGAAGTTTCACTGCGTTCTGCTCAATCGGTTGCCTCAGCATTGATTAATTTGGGCCACAAGGTGACCCAGTATGATACTGCAGACGGGTTCGGTGGCATCAAAGATCATATCTCTGACGTGGATATTGTCTTCCCTATCCTTCATGGCATTGGTGGAGAAGACGGTTCTGTGCAACGTGTGCTAAAGGATCTGCAGATTCCGTATCTGGGTGCGATCGCCGATGTATCACGAGTATGTTTCGATAAGCTTGCTACGAAAGAAATTGCCACCAAGCAGGGAATGAAAACACCATCCTTTGAAGTTGTAACCTCGAACACGTTTATGCAATCTGACCTCCTAGATATCCCCCTACGTTTTAAAACCGATACAGGGTGGATCGAGCATCGACACGTTTATTATTCGATCACCTCAGAAAGAAACCGAAAGCGAGCTGGCTCAGATGCGCAGTGCGCTAGGTCGGCATACGCAAATACTTCTAGAGGAACTGATTAAGGGGCAAGAACTGACGGTTTCTATTCCAGGAAGTCAGGCGCTACCGGTCATTTAAATAATTCCCCCGGAACACGAAGGATTCAATTACGAAAACAAATATAACGGCAAAACTCAGGAGCTGTGCCCACCTATAAATATTAGCCATGAAATTCAGCTACAGGCACAAACTATAGCTGTTGAGCTACATAACATACTTGGTATCCGGCATTTTTCTCGGGTAGACATGATTGTTCGGGACGGTGCTATACTCGTACTTGAGATAAACACCATTCCAGGGCTGACGGATACAAGTTTATTTCCGAAAGCTGCGCAAGCAGCAGGTATCAGCATGGATGATCTCGTACAAAAATTTGTATACTTCGTAGCCACTAATTGACGCAATCAAACATAAGCAGGTAGAATACGCGTATAAACGTAATACATATCTATGGCTCAACCAAAATCAAAAAAATCTAGACCTAGTAAATCCAGGAAGCAATCAATAGATAGGCGTCGGCCGTTTTCGCAGGCTACCGACTGGCATGTCTTGGGCGCTGGCATTCTGTTTGCCATTGCTGCCGTACTGACTCGGCCGGAGGGTGCGTCCGCCCTGGAAGAGGCAATATTTAACTTTTTCTATAATGTTCCGGCGTTCTTAATACCATTGTTCTTCGTATTAACCCAGTTAGGCAGCGTCTATATGCTTGGCCTGTTGGCTATCGTGTACCTCTTGTTTCAGCGTTATACAATTGTCATACGGTTGTTAATGGCAGGGGCTTTAGCGTATCTACTGGCAGGTGTAGGGAAGGATTTGTTCGGGCGTGGCCGACCTAATGAGCTGTTTGAGGACATTGTGTTTCGCGATTTTATGGTACGTGGGCCTGGATTTCCATCTGGGCATGCGGCAATGGCGGTAGCACTTGGTCTAACGTTGTTTCATTACGTGCCGGATAAGTGGCGCTGGCCGGTGTTGATAGTAACGTTTCTAGCAGCGGTATCGCGAATGGTGGTCGGCGTACACACCCCGCTTGATATACTCGGTGGCTTTGCCATCGGCTGGGGCTCGGCTATGTTGTTCCGTCATGTGCACGTGACAGACCGGGCATAAGTTATGTGACAAATCTCATAGATATGTATTGTCGTTAAGGTTACTCTTTGGTTGGAAGTGTGAGGCTTCCGCCGACCCTGGATAATCATCCGGGGTCTTTTTAGGTGGTGGCTGTTTTTTGACATGCATTGCATAGCCCATGCAGTTCGAGACTGTGCGCTGTAAGCTCAAGATTATTCTCTTTTGCAACTTCTTTAATGACTCGCTCCAGTCGATCATGATGCTCAAGTGTTAACAGCCTTTCACAGGAGGTGCAATGAGCGTGATGATGGTGATCATTGAACATATCACCGAGCTCTATTTTGTATTTCCAGCCAATCGGTATCCGCTTAACGATGCCAAGTTCCTCAAACAGCGCCACAACCCGGTAGATAGTTGCCCTGTCTATTGTATTTTGCAGGTCACCTGTAAGAGTCCGCATTGTTGACGGCCCCAGGCGGGCCAGTGATTCCGTTACCGACGTACGCGCATTTGTTACACTGTGGCCTTGTGATTTTAAGATGCTGGTAAGTGTTGTGGTGGCGTCCATAAGGAGTACAGTGTATTTCAAATGCGACGTATTTGCAAAAATACGCTATCGACGTAAAATACACATAATATTTATGTATAGTAGCAACGCTAGAGAACGACTAGTAGAGGTTAACCACACTCTTGAGCACGTCGGGATTACACCCGATGATATAGAACTATTGGCTGAAAAGGCAGACAATGAAGACATCCGGCTAGCTCGAGAGGTAGCCACAAATCTCCAAAACCGAGCATTAAAACAACTGGCAGATCATAGGGTTGAAAACCGAGATTACTTTTTGCCTGATTCGCACGATCTTGAGTTTGAGCAAACCCCAATACCAGATAGAGTTGTTGGCGCTCTCGCTTTATTAGGTACTAGCGAGCAACGCCTCAGTCGCCTCGAGTGGGCGATACACCCGTAAAGACACCCTACGCATATTTGTTGCGTATTTTGCTAAAAAATGCGACAGAGTTGCATATAAAAATTCTCGTTGGTACAGTTTGTTTTAACAAACAACCATAAAAGAAAGCCGTAACCATCATGTCAGTCCTACTGTACGTCATCATTTTTTCCATCGCCGGAGGCCTTTTGTCTTTGGTGGGTGGCCTCTTATTAATCCGTAAAGAAGCAACCGCTCACAAAGCCGCAGCGTACGCCACGCCGTTTGCGGCCGGCGCACTGCTAGCGGCAGTATTCTTTGACCTTTTGCCTGAGGGTGTTGAGGTAGCACCAGCCGAGACTGTGTTTTCGTGGACAGTCATCGGGATTTTATTGTTTTTTATGCTCGAGCGTGGACTTCATTTTTTTCATCATCATCGCCACGGCCAAGATGTAGATGATACACACGCCAGCAAGGTTTTGATTATTGTCGGCGATACTGTTCATAACGCCATAGACGGCGTCGTCATTGCCGCTGGGTTTTTAGTTAGCATTCCTACCGGTATCGCGACGACACTTGCCGTGGTAGCCCATGAAATACCTCAGGAAATAGGAGATTTTGGGCTTTTGCTATCCAAGGGTATGTCACGGTCGCGAGTTATTTTGGTTAACATTATGAGCGCCTTGGCAACGTTTGTTATGGCTCTCATTACCTATGCTGTCGGATCGAGTGAACAATTACCTCTGGGTCTGCTACTTGGTTTAAGCGCTGGCTTCTTGCTCTACATCGCTATGAGCGATGTCATCCCGTCCCTACACTCAAGCCCAGACAAGCGACGCTTTTTTGACGCGACCGCATTACTGCTGATCACCGGCGTCGTTGTGGTGGCTACGGCAGTAACTGTTGCCCACGATTTGGTTCCACATGATGATCATGAAGCCGAACACTCCTCATCTCAGATGCATGCTGGCGAGGGTTTCGAAATTGCCGACGAGAACATTCTGCCAAAAATCGTTTCACTCGATCTAGAAGAAGATCCCAAAGAAGGTTATAACTTACTAGTCGATGTTGCTAACTTTAGGTTTGCGCCAGAATCAGTAAACACTGAGCCAGTCATTGGCGAAGGCCACGCCCACGTGTATGTGAACGACGAAAAAATAGGCCGTATCTATGGACCAGTGCTACACATGCCATTAGTTACAGAAGGTGATGTAGTGCGGGTGACACTGAACATGAACAATCACAGCGAGATCACTCATGACGGTGAGGCGGTATCAAAAACAGTTGTTGCCGACCACGATGACCATCATGAAGAAGGTGAAGACGGCCACCACGACGACTAGCTCTGTTACAATAAGCTCATGACGATTGTGCTTATAGCTTTGGTTGCGGTTAATGCTGTGTTGGTTGTTCTATTGGTGCGCAGTAACTCCGGTGGTAAATCCTCGGAAAGTACCCTTATGATAAAGCAGGACATTACATCCCTCAACGACAGCGTCTTACAGTTAAAAGACGGGCTCCAACAGCAGCTCAACGACCGGCTAGACAAAAGTTCACAGCAGATATTTCAGCAATTCGAACATAGCAATAAAATTGTCCGTGACGTCACCATGAAGCTGACTGAACTAGACCGAACCAACAAGCAAGTCGGGGACATTGCTGGAGAGCTGCGCCAACTGCAGGCGGTGTTAAATAATCCAAAGCAACGAGGGGTTTTGGGTGAGTACTACTTAGCGCAAGTGCTGGAAAATGTGTTGCCACCAGACGGTTTTACGATGCAGCACAAATTTAAAGACGGTGAGATAGTCGACGCCGTAGTGAAGCTCGACCGCAATCTGCTTTTGCCGGTAGACAGTAAGTTTAGCCTAGAAAACTACAACCGGCTTATCGACGAGACCGACAAAGCTCGCCGAGAGGCACTCATTAAGGCGTTTAAGGGTGACCTTAAAAAACGGATTGACGAAACCAGCAAGTATATTCGCCCACAAGAAAACACCATGGACTATGCTTTTATGTTCATTCCCAGCGAGGCGATATATTACGATCTGCTCAGCAGTGACGTCGGCGCAACTGGCACCAATTCTCGCGATTTACTAGAATATGCGTTCCGAGATAAGCAAGTGATTATTGTAAGCCCTAGTACTTTTATGGCGTATTTACAGACTGTCATGCAAGGGCTTAGGGCACTCAAGATAGAAGGCCAGGCCAAAGAGATACAGAAAAACGTCGGCGACCTAGGCCGTCATCTCAGCGGTTACGAAACCTATATGCAAAAGCTTGGTAGCTCGCTTGGCACAACCGTCAACCACTACAACACTGCCCACAAAGAACTCAAAAAGATTGATAAAGACGTGACGAAGATTGCTAAAAAAAGCCCAGGCATTGAGCCACTACTTATCGACAAGCCAACGGACGAGGAATTTTAGAGATAGCTGTATGAAAATAGTAATTGTTGGGGGTGGTTTTGGTGGCGTAAAAGCAGCATTAGAACTGTCTAACAAGCCGAATATGCAGGTGACTCTGGTGTCGCAGAGCGAATACTTCGAATATCACGGTGCGTTGTACCGAAGCGGCACCGGTACCTCGCCATTAGAAGTCGTTATCCCGCTACGCAATATATTCAAACGCTCTACCAACGTCTCGGTTGAGCTAGACCGGGTTATCGGTATTGATGCAAAAAAGAAACGAGTCATCAGCGAGACCGGAAATCTGTATAACTACGACAAAGTCATTTTTGCTATGGGTAACGTGCTTCATTACTACGGACTTCCCGGCATCCAAGAAAACAGCATGAGCCTAGACACCATTTCAAACGCTATTGCCCTGCGCCACGAAATGGCTCAATTGTTTAAGTCGCCGCAAAAATCGGTCAAAGTAGCCGTGATTGGCGCTGGACCATCGGGTGTCGAGTTGGTTGGGTCAATGCAGCACTTTGCAGATTTAGTAGCGCAGCGTTACGGGCTGCCAAAGACTAACGTCCGCCCAATGTTGATTGAGGGCGCGTCCCGCGTTTTGCCGACATTGTCTGCGCAGGCTTCGGCCAAAGCCTTGCGCCGATTGCAGAAACTTGGGGTAGATGTGCGGCTCGATACGCGGATAAATTCATGCGAGCCCGGGAAAGTGTGTCTTGACAGCGGCGATCTGCAGGCTGACCTTATCGTCTGGACAGCCGGTAGCAAAACACCGGCATTCTATGTGCAGTACCCGGATATATTTGAGTTGGAGCGGGGCAAAGTCAAAGTCGATCAATATTTACGAGCTGTAAACCAAGAGAACATATATATTATTGGTGATAATGCTAAGACACCGTTTTCTGGCATGGCCCAAACGGCGCTCCATGACGCCAAGTTTGTCGCCCGGAACATACTAAAGGAATATCAACAGCAGCAGTTGAGCTGGTATAGGGCGTATCAACCCATCTATGTTGTACCAATCGGCGAAAAGTGGGCAGTGCTGCAAACCACCAAGGGAGTGATTAGCGGTTACCGGGGCTGGTTGGTGCGCCGGCGAGCCGACCTGGCCATATATCGAAACTTCGAGCCTTATAAGCAAGCTATGAAGACCTATAAAAAAGGTAATAAGCTGGCAAAATTCTAGTTTATATGCATTTTTATCACCCCTGTTATTAAATACGCACATCGATGTGCGTATTTAATTGTCTTCAATGCCTTGTTCACCCCTTGAGCACAAGCAGTATTTGTGCCATACTACATGCTAGTAAATGTAAGTAATATCACGCGTGATACCAAAAGAGGAATACAAACAGCCGACAGATAAGCGTGCCGCGCGTTCGCAGGAACCGAGCCAGCACCGTATATCTGTTCGTGTGGTTACTGTCAGGTAGGTGTGACAGGCGTATACTGTCGGTTATGGAAATATATCGATCGCCAGAAGAAGAACCAATCGAGACGCAGATATTTATGCGCTACGGCGAGACCGCTGAACTAGCTGAAAATGCCATACAAGCCTATCACGATAGATTACTTCTTGGTTTGACGCCGGATGAAGCGTTGGCCTATGTTCATTTTCGGTTTAACCCAAACGCTTCAGTTACTGACGATAGCGATGTTTCGCCAGATCAATCGCCAGGGCGGCTGTCCAGCTAAAGTCTTGGGCGCCAGCTGGAGAGCCGTCCAGTGGACTGAAATACTCGGAGCTACCGCCATTTTCTACCATCTCAATCGTAGTTTCTCGCAGGGCTTTGGCGTGGTCGTGGAAACCGTATCGTTCCAGGCCGTCAATAATCAGCCAGTTGGTATTTACCCAGGTTGGTCCTTGCCAATAGCCGTGTTCTTTAAACCAATCACTGCTGGTTGGTACTGAAGCTACTGGAAAGGCGGTGCCGTATTGGTGCTCTTGTTCCAGGAGTCGCACTAATTGTTCTGCGCGCGCCTGAGGAATCGTGCCGGCGTAGAGTGCTACAAGTGTACCAACCGAATGATCCTTTAAGAGGCGATGGCTGACGAACTCTCTTGAGAAATATTGCCCAGAGTAAGGATCCCAAAGTTGCTCAAAAGCAAATTTTGACTTTTCCATATTATCTAGTAGGTCTTCTGGTAGGTCTTGTTTAATCTCCTCGGCAATGTCGCATAAAATTTGGTTGTTCCGGATAAAAATTGTATTAAAGCTGACGTCCTCAATGGCAAATAAAGAATGAGCCAAAATACGTTTGATGTCGTAGTTTTTGCGTCGAAGACGGCGCTGAACACTATATAGAGCCAGGGCGTCGATGGTGGTCATGCGTTGCTCGGCGGGGATGATTTTAGTGTCGTTACGGAACATGTTAAAGAACGATGACAGGCGCATTGAACGCACTGCTTGAATCCACAGCGGCAATTGGTGGTCGTGCAGTTCTTGCATCCACGGCGGCGTGTTGTCGAGGCCCGTTTCCCATGGGTGGACTTGCAAAACCAACCCTTCGTTGTGCGGATCGCGGTCTTCGTACAACCATTCGTGGTGCGCGACCAAGGCCGGATAGACAAGCTTTAGCCAGCTGGTCCGCTCGGCCTTTTTTAGTTTTTCGGCCACGCGCATAACCGCCTCTGCCAGAATAGGTGGTTGGGTGATACCACTGGTAGAGACATGTTCGGGCGCGTTTGGGTTCATCCAGCTCCGCCAGATGTTGCCGTCACGGCGCTTGTTTTTGCCATAATGCACCACGTGCGGAATCATGCCGTTCGCCCACTGTCCACGTAGGACGCTCAGTATCTCTGTTTTTGCCCGTTGAGGGTCTAGGTGTCGGAGTCCGATTGCTGTAAACGCACTATCCCAGAGCCATTGGTGCGGATACAGCGGGTCAGCCGGAGCCGTGAAGTTACCTCTGTCATTTGTGTTGAGAACCGCGGTGGCTTGCTCGATAAGCGCGGCGTGATTTTTCATGTACGTAAGTATATAGTGCTAACGGTAATTGGTAAAACTAACAGGGAAGTCAAACTCCGTTTTACGGATGAGTTCCATGACGTCTTGGAGCTCGTCTTTTTTAGCACTGACGACTCGTACGGCTTCACCCTGAATCTGGGGTTTTACTTTAGGATATGATTCACGGATGAGCTTGGTAATTTTCTTGGCCTTTTCTTGATCCAGCCCCGCCACGAAAGGAATTTCCTGCGTTGTTTTCATGTTTGTCGTCACAGATTCTTTGCTGGTGTCTAGAACCTTCTGATTTTGGTTGCGGGCAGCTAGTTTTTTGCGGATAATGTCGAGAATTGCCTCAATCTGCCAATCGCCATTGCCGGTTATTTTGAAACCGCTTTTATCTCCGTCGAGCCATTCAAGCTCTGCTGGTGTGTTTTTGAAGTCGTAGCGATTGGTGATTTCTCGCTGGGCTTGGTCGTAGACGTTGTTTATCTCCGCTACGTCATATTCCGATACGATGTCGAATGAAAAGTTTGCCATGTTGTTATACCTCTGTTTCCTCTCCGTCTTGGAGAACAATTACGTTTGCGTCCTTGAACTGATTGCTGAATGCGTTTGGGTCGTTATAAAACACCGGGTTTGAGTAATGAATCGGAATGACTGTCTTAGCACCCACTTGGCGGACGAATACGGTTGCCGTGTGCATAGAAATACTTGGGCCGGCTATCGGCACGGCTAAGGTTTCGACCTGTAGGTTTTCAATTGTCGTGCCGTCTCCCGGATGAAAGAAGGTGCTGTTGACAACATAGCCGGTATTTGGCGGGCCATCACTGCCATCTGCCATCTTGCAGTGCGGAAGGTCTCGGGCGGTTACCTGGAATCCGGCAATGATCTCAGACTGTCCATCAACCAAGGCATGTACGGGTAGGTCTGGAAACTTTTGTGCCACGTTTTCGTTGGCATACACCGCAACGTCGTGGTCTACGAGCCACGTTGTAATGCCTGGGTCAAAGTGATCGGCGTGCTGATGAGTAATCAACAGCGCCTCAAATGAGTCGAACGTATCAAGCGTAAAGTGTTCAGTGACGAAGGAGCCGATATCTATCATTATGGCTTTGCCGTCTTTTTCGAGGCGAAGGCAACTCTGTGGATACTTTGTTATTTTCATACCTCTAGCATAGCAAATACATCTGTTATACTTAAACGTAACATGAGCGATACATATTCTCGTATACAAGACGTTTCTGATCTGCTGAAAAAGCGACTCGAAGAAACACCAGACAAAGCAAGCGTACTTCGAGCCCCTGAACTGCGGGCGCTGTACGCCGAAATACCAACTTTACCTGAGGAAGAGCGGGCTAACTTCGGCAAACAGATAAATCACCTAAAGCAAGAGCTACAAGCTCGTATAGATGCGTCCAGCCACGCGTCAGATGCCCAGGAACCAATTGACGTTACTGCGCCGTTTGATGTTAACGTAGAGCCAGGTCAACGTCCGCAACTTCTGCGTAGTGACAAGGGCAGTCGGCATCCATTGATGACAGAAATTGACCGTATAGTAGATATTTTTTATCGGATGGGGTTTTCGGTGGTGCCGTCTCGACAGATTGATGACGACTACCATATGTTTGAGAGCCTTAATTTCCCGGAAGATCATCCGGCCAGAGATGATTACGATACATTTATGACCGAAGATGGCTTTATTGCACCGGCTCATACAAGCACCATGCAAAATAGAGTTCTAAAGGACAACAAGCAGGCGCTGGAACAGGGCGAGGACATACGAGCAGTACTGCCCGGCAGAGTGTTTCGAAACGAAGACCTAGACGCCACGCATGAGCACACGTTTTACCAGCTGGAGGGCGTCTACGTTGGCAAAAATATTCATGCCGGGCATTTGGTCGCGACGCTGCAGACGTATTTGAGCGAGTACTTTGGCCAAACGTTAAACACGAAGATACAGCCGTTTTATTTCCCGTTTACGGAGCCAAGTTTTGAGTTTGCCGTGGAACGTCCCGATTTTTTGCGCAAGGACGACTCAGAAGAGCAGAACTGGCTGGAGCTTGGTGGTTGTGGCATGATTCATCCAAATGTACTGCGCCACGCCGGCATTGACCCCGAAGTTTATACCGGCTTTGCCTGGGGCTTCGGGATCGAGCGTATGGTCATGATGAAGAACAATGTCGAAGATATTAGGCACTTCGAGTCAGGCAAATTAGAATTTCTGAGGCAATTTTCATGAAGATAAGCACAAATTGGATAAAGCAGTTTAGCGATATACAACTATCGACCGATGAGTTGGTGCAAAAGATAGGCCAGCAACTTGGCGCAGTCGAGGAAGTAGTTGACGTCGGAGCTCGTTATCAGGGTGTTGTCATCGTTAAAGTCGTGTCGTGTGAGAAACATCCGAATGCCGACAAGCTAAGCCTGTGTTTTATAGATGACGGTGGTGCGGTTGCTGATGTCGAGCGCAACGAAGACGGGTATGTGCAAGTGGTGTGCGGTGCGCCAAACGTCACTGCAGGCATGCAGGTAGTTTGGCTTCCGCCGGGGGTAACGGTACCGTCAAGCTATGACAAAGCGCCGTTTGTCCTTGAAGCCCGCGAACTACGTGGCAAGGTAAGTAATGGCATGCTCGCTAGTGCCTCAGAGCTTGCTATTGGCGATGACTATAACGGTATCGTGCGCGTAGATATCGACGCCGAACCAGGTCGTGATTTTGCCGAAGTGTATGAACTCAACGATACGGTTATAGATATAGAAAACAAGATGTTTACACATCGTCCAGATTGCTTTGGTATATTAGGCGTAGCCCGCGAAATTGCTGGCATTCAAGGACTGGCGTTCCACTCGCCGGAGTGGTATACCACGCCTAAAGCCCTCCAGCCTGAAAGAAATCACGACAGACTGGGTATTAACGTATCCAACACTCTACCTGAGCTCGTGCCTCGGTTTATGGCTGTGGCTATGGATTCTGTAGTCATCAAGCCCAGTCCGCTCATTATGCAAACATATCTTAGCCGGCTTGGCATTCGGCCTATCAACAACATCGTTGACGCTACAAACTACATCATGGTCTTAACCGGCCAACCTCTGCATGCCTATGACTATGACAAATTAAAAAGCTTACAAAAGGCTGACGCCAGTGAGGTCAGCTTAGAAACGAGATTCTCCAAGAAGGGTGATACGCTCAGATTGCTTAATGGTAAACAGATTACATTTGAGGATGAAAACACCGTTCTCATAACATCAAACGATGTGCCAGTCGGTATCGGTGGGGTTATGGGCGGCGCAGACACCGAAGTCGGTGATGACACGACTCGGATTGTGTTGGAATGCGCAAACTTTGACATGTATTCTATCCGAAAAACAAGTATGCGGCATGGTTTGTTTACTGATGCGGTCACCCGGTTTAACAAAGGGCAATCAGCCTTGCAAAACGACCGCGTCCTGCAAGAAGCTGTCGCCAGCCTTGAATACGTTAGCGGAGCATCACTCGCCAGCAATGTAATAGATGAAGGAGCGTCGTTGCCGGAGTTGGCTACGGTTGAGGTCACGACCGACTTTATCAATGCCCGTCTCGGGTTCTCGTTGTCCGCAGAAGACATAGCTGTCGTATTAAAGAATGTTGAATTCGATGTCCATATGGGCACTGATGCAATACATATTAAGGTGCCGTTTTGGCGGACAGATATCGCGATTCCTGAAGATATCGTTGAGGAGGTTGGCCGACTTATAGGCTTTGATAAACTTCCGCTTGATGCGCCGACGCGCTCGATATCTCCGGTATCTCGGAATGAGACACTTGACACTGCCTCTCGTATTCGCGGGCTGCTGGCGAGTGCTGGCGCTCACGAACTTTTGACCTATAGCTTTGTCTCCGGGGCTTTGCTTGGAAAATCGGAACAAAACCCAGAGCACGCCTTTCGCATTAGCAACGCCCTGAGTCCCGGCCTAGAATATTACCGAATGAGTCTGACGCCGAGCTTGCTCGACAAAGTCCACCAGAACATCAAAGCTGAGTTTGGCACATTTGCACTATTTGAGATTGGAAAAGCCCACATAAAAGGATATATGGATGAGACCGAACCTTCCGTGCCGGCTGAAGAGCAGCGGCTTGCGCTCGTTTTCTCTGCTGACGATAAACAATGGAATACTAAGAAGCGCGGAGCGGTGTACTACCAAGGAGTGCGATATGTCGACTGGGTATTGAGTCAGCTCGGTGTCGCGTACAACATACAACCATTCGATGATGACGTATCTCAACAAGCCAGCCAGCATATGTTCGCGCCATTTGAACAGTCACGGACAGGTTTTGTACTGTTTGGAGACGTGGTGCTGGGCGTCGTTGGAGAACTAAAGACGTCCGTTCGGCGAGCCCTAAAACTGCCAAAGGCAACAGTCGCGATTGAACTTGACCTCTCTAAGCTGATGGATGTGGCTCAACCACCGGTGTATGTTCAGTTGTCTCGGTATCCGAAGGTGCAACAGGATATTTCCTTTAAACTGCCCGCTCACCATACCTATAGAGCGATTTACGATTGTGTCACGGCGTCATTGGAGGGACATGGTGATACGTCACTTGTTGCTGAACCGCTCGACATATATCAGCCGGAAAAGGATGCGTCGTCCAAGCACGTGGCGTTTCGTATTACTGCCGTCTCAGCCAACCGCACTCTGACTGATGAAGAAGTTGGTACTGTGCTAAGTCACGTCGCTAATCAGGCAAATAATCTGCTTGCAGCCGAAAGATTGTAGGATAGGTACGGGGGCAATCTGTTTGCGAGGAAACAGTTTCGCAATCATTTGACTGTCGACGCCACACGCTATGACTATGAGCACATTAATGTACTCGCATAACACTTTGGAATACTATAGGATAGGACAGGCATGAAACACATATTTAGAATAATAGCATCGGCCAGGGAGCTCCGACGTACGTACGCCGTTATTAGCACAGCAACCATTTCACTTAGTCTGATGTCGCTCTTAATGCCGTTGATATCTGGCTGGGCAATCGATGAAATGCGCCTCGGAACAGATGCCGATGTGATGTATGTGGTGTGGTTGGCGATTGCAATTTTTGTCCTTGATATTGCGCAGAACGTTGTTAGTAACTACAGTGGCTATCTCGGCGACCAAATGAGCGTCCGCTTGAACCGAATCTTGAGCGCTCGCTACTACGAGCACTTACTGACGCTACCTCAGCGGTACTTTGACACAGAGCTTTCGGGTAAGATTATAAATCGTTTAAACCGGTCCATTGTGCAGATAGCCAATTTTATGCAGATGATGAGCAACAACTTTCTGCAATTTATCTTTACCACAATCTTTTCGCTCATTGCGGTGGCATTTTATAGCTGGGAGGTTGCAGTACTGTTGTTCTCGCTGTATCCCATTTATGTATTTATGACGTTTAAAAGTAGCCCGACATGGCAAAAATATCAAGAGAAGAAAAACAACCAGACAGACATTGCCAGCGGTAGATTTGCGGAAGTCATTTCTCAAATTAAAGTTGTAAAAAGCTACATTCAAGAACGGCGAGAACTAGAATTTTTTAAAAAACACATGCAAAAGGTCGTCGGCTACACCCAGCCTCAGTCTCGGTACTGGCATACCAAGGACGTCCAGCGTCGGCTTGCCCTGAACGTTATATTCCTGTTTGTCTATTTGTTTATTTTTGTTCAAGGCGCTCAGGGGGAGATATCGCCAGGGCAGGCTGTGGCATTGATCTTGTACGCCATGCAGATACGAATTCCGATCTTTACTATTAGTTTTTTGGTGGAAAACACGCAACGGGCGATATCAGACAGTAAAGATTATTTTAAAATTATGGACGTCGAACCAGAAATCGTTGACGAGCCAGATGCGAAGGAACTTGCAGTTAGCAAAGGTGAGGTGCAGTTTCAGCAGGTGTTGTTTAGCTACGACGACGCGCAACCGGTTTTTCGTAATCTAGATTTTGTTATTCGACCGGGCGAGAAAATCGCCGTCGTTGGCGAGAGCGGCGAAGGAAAGACAACGCTAACAAATCTGTTGATGCGACTGTACCAACCACAGGACGGCGTGATATTGATAGACGGACAAGACATTGCTAGTGTCACGCAGAAAAGCCTGCGCGATGCCATCGGTACGGTGTTTCAAGAGTCGGCGCTCTTTAGTGGCACCATTGCTGAGAATATCGGCTATGCCCACCCTTCCTCTAAAATGACCGACATAATGCGAGCTGCCAAAGCCGCTAACGCAGACGAGTTCATCAACAAAATCGAAAAACGCTATGACGCCGAGATTGGTGAGCGCGGCCTGAAATTGTCTGGTGGTCAAAAACAACGTATTGCCATTGCGCGGGCACTCCTGAAAAACCCGCCTATTTTGATTCTTGACGAGGCTACTAGCAGTCTTGACAGTCGGAGCGAATCGATGGTTCAGGAAGCATTGACTCGGCTGATGGAGGACAGGACGACATTCATTATTGCCCATCGCCTAAGTACCATCCAGCACGTTGATCGGATTATGACACTCAAGAATGGTTCGATTGACGAAATTGGTACCCCAAAGCAGCTCGCTACCAGTGGTGGTATTTACCAACAGTTACTTGAGCTGCAGCGGGCAGCTGACCCAGAGTCTGCGACACAAAAACTTAAAGGCTACGAAATAATCGGCTAGGAGAACTGTATATGAAAGTACCAAAAAAACTACAAACATTTGCCAACAATCAGACGGGTCTTTTAGAACGGTTTTCGCTGTACTTTTTTGATCACGTTAAGGTTAGTGTAGCTGTATGGATTGCGATTTTGCTGGGAGGGCTATTGTCCTATGCGACGTTGTTAAAGCGCGAAGGATTCCCGCCCATCCAGGTCCCAATTGCCATTGTCGAAGGGACGTACTTTGTCGATGACAAAGTACAGGTAGATGATGCGATTTCCCGTCCTGTGGCAGCAGCATTACAGGATATACCTGAAATCGAGTCAGCCCGGACGACGGCCGCACCGAACTTTTTCACGGCGGTGGTTTTTTTTGATGAGTCGGTAGAAGCTGAAGAAGGCGCGCGACGTATCGACAGTGCTATAAATCAGAATGTGTCATTACCCGATGGTGTTGATTTGCAGGTACGAACAGTTAACCCCGCCGGATTCTTGAATGAATATGATGTATTAGTATCAGTCTATGGAGAGAACGGGCTGTCTTTATCTGAATTGCAAACGCAAACCAGGGTCATCGCTGAGCGATTCGGCCAGCTTGACGGGATAGCTGACAGTTCAGTACAGGAACAGATTGTTGAAGTCGAAAATCCTGCAACCGGCGAGGTGACGGAACGTCAGACATCATTTGGCAATATCGGGCTAAAAAACGATGATGGTGTATTGATTTTTTATGATTCCGTTACGATTGGTATTTCAAAAACAGAAGATATCGATGTTATTGAGCTGTCTGAGCGAATATCCAACGAGGCGAACAGCATAAGTAATACGAATGATTCTGTGCAAGTCGCTATCTCGTCAGATTTTGCCGACTCGATAACTACCCAAATCGACTCCCTGCAGATGAACCTTCTTGGCGGACTGCTGGCAGTCGCCTTGGTGAGCCTCTTGCTCATAACCTGGCGAGCGTCGATTATTACAGCTTTATTTATGTTGAGTGTCGTCCTACTGACGCTCCTTGCCCTCTGGATCCTGGGCTATACGCTCAATACCATCACGTTGTTCGGGCTGGTGCTGGCACTTGGCTTGTTCGTTGATGATGCAACGATTGTAGTCGAGGCAATTGATGCCAACAGAAAAAAGAAAAAGTCCGCCCGTGCCGTTGTAGGCGTGGCCGTTCGTCGGGTAGCGTCTGCCAGTTTTGCCGGTACGATGACGACTGTCCTCGTCTTTCTTCCGCTGGCTTTCGTTGGGGGTATTTTGGGCGAATTTATTCGGCTGTTGCCAATCACCGTAATGGTCGCGCTTGTTAGTTCACTCGTTCTGTCACTATCAGTTATTCCGTTTTTGGCTCAGTTCGTATTACTGCGTTCTGATAAAAACCAACGGGTCGGATATATCCGCCGGGCAATAGCCTATCTGGCCGGTCGAGCGGAAGCTGGTGTACTGCTGCTAAAAGACAAAAAAACCAGAAAGAAGGGTCGTGCATTAGGCTACGGTGCTGTTTTGGTGAGCTTGGTTCTTGTGGGACTTAGCGTTTTCTACGCAGGAAAATTACAGTTTAATATATTTCCGCCAAGTAGTGACAGCGATCGTATTGGTATACAGCTGACGTTCCAACCAGGAACGACGATTCAGGATGCCCAAGTTATTGCCAGGGACGCCAACACCGCAGTCGACCGATTAGCCGGAGATCAGATACTGCGCATAAGCTACGGCGCTTTTTCACTACCTAATGAGCGCGGAGCAGATGCACAAATTGACCTTATTCCGTTCACTGATCGTTCAGTTACTTCTCGCCAGATAATCGATCAGCTGGAAACAGGGCTTGACGCCGCCGTCGGGGAGCGAGTAACGTCAATTCGAGTGCAGCAATTTGATGCCGGTCCGCCGGTTGAGGAATTCCCGTTCAAGGCGCAAATTTTTAGTGAAGACCAGGCCCAGGCTGTTCGATTAGCTGATGAGATGAGTGACGTTCTTTTAGCTGAATCGGTGGTTCGGCCCAATGGTGAGTCAGCGCAAGTTACTGACACCCAGACAGAAAATACGCAGACGATTGTGCGAACTAAAGGCGAGCGTTATGTTGAGCTTCAGGCGGCTTTTGACGCTGAGGACACATCTGCACTTGTTGGTGCCGCCCAATCAAAGCTCGAAGACAGGTTTACCCAGTCATATCTTGATGATAATGGCTATGAACCAGTCCGCATTGGTTACGATTTTGGACAGGAATCCGATAACGCTGACTCGTTTAATTCGTTAGGAATTGTTTTCCCGATTGCACTCGGGCTTATGTTTTTGCTGTTAGCAGTGCAATTCCGGTCATTACTCCAGCCTTTGTTGATATTTTTGGCGATTCCGTTCAGTTTGTTTGGTGTATTCTACGGCTTGTACCTGGCCAATACACCTATGAGCTTTTTCGTGATGGTTGGACTCATCGGACTCATCGGCATTGCGGTTAACAACTCTATTATGCTGACGGATTATGCTAATCAAGAACGTCGTGCTGGGGCGGATCCAGTTGATGCTATTGCAACCGCCACGAGACTACGGTTCCGGCCGTTACTGGCGACGACCCTGACAACCATTGTTGCTCTGTTGCCACTGGCTATGACCGATCCGTTCTGGGAGAGCCTGTCCCTGACTATTATATTCGGTCTCGTATCAAGTACATTGTTGATTATCGTTGCATTCCCCTACTACTATCTGGCAAGTGAGTGGTTACGTACAAAGGTCAAGCGCCCCCGAAAGAAATAATGTCAGCCTTAACGCAGATCCAGCAGGGTTTGCTATACTGATTGTTAATGAGAAAAGCAGCCCGCGCCATAATTATTCATGACAACAAGCTAGTCGTCATGCATCGAAACAAGTTTGGTACTGAGTACGATACGCTGCCTGGTGGAAACGTTGAGGTAGGCGAGTCTCCTGAAGAAGCCGTACGTCGTGAGGTACGCGAAGAAACCGGCCTGGAACTCGGCCAAGTACAATTAGTGTTTATTGAGGAGGCCGGAGAGCTGTATGGAACGCAGTACATATATACGTGTGAATATCTCGGTGGCGAACCGGCGTTAGCGGAAAATAGCGAAGAAGTAGCTATCAACAAACTTGGTCAGAACATGTATACACCGACGTGGATCGACGTACCAGATTTAGCAAATCGGCCTTTTTTGTCCGAAGGACTACGGGATCGTTTATTGACCGGCATTGACCGTGGTTTTCCGCAAGAACCAGAAAAATTCACCACACAAACTCGCTAAAACGCGCTATACTGCATGGAATGCCAAAAATAAAGGAGGGGTTATGGCGAAAGACGCACAGAGAGTGTTCATTATTATAATCGTGGTAGTATTCCTACTGTCGACACTTGCTTTTACGGGGATTATCATCTATTCAATTGTGAATGATACGAGTGGCACAGCATCGCAAGAAATCAGCGACGAAGAGCTCCAAGCTTTGATGGACGACCAACAAGATCAACCAACTGAAACACCGGAGGGACCAATGCTACAAGGAACACAGCTAGAAGGCTTTGAGCCAATATTGTCAGACGTGAACGAGATCCAAATAACCGACATCCAAGAAGGAGAAGGCGACGCAGTTCAGCCGGGCGCCACTATTGTCGCTGATTACACCGGCGCGTACGCCGTTAATGGCGAAATATTTGAAAGTTCCAAGGACGGTGGTCAGCCTCTTAACATTTCTCTAGACAGTCTAATTCCAGGTTGGCAAGAAGGTATCCCTGGGATGAAGCCCGGTGGTATTCGCCGTCTGGTGATTCCCGGTAACCTTGCGTACGGCGAAGCACCAGAGGGCTATACACCCGGTAGTGACGGTCAGCCACTTGGCACATTGGTCTTCGACATCGAACTATTCGAAGTACAATAACACAACATATAGCGCTCTTGCTTTATTGAAAAGCGCTATATACACTGTATACATACACATAAAAATAAGTTTAAAGGGTAACAATATGCCAAAAAACATCACAATATTCACGACTAACACCTGCGCGTACTGCGTGATGGTCAAGAAGTGGCTTGGATCAAAAGATTTGTCGTACGAGGAAGTCAATCTAGATACTAACCCAGAGCGCCAAAAAGAATCATTCGAAATGAGTGGACAGATGACCGTACCCGTCACTATTGTCACCAAAACCGATGATTCGCGCGAAGTTATCGTTGGCTATAATCTTGCAAAGCTTGCGCCAGCAGTCAGCTAACCATAATGAGTACTACGGATACTCCTATTGTCTACGGTGCTGAGTGGTGTGGCTACTGCAATAGCCTCAGAACATTCTTGGATTCATTACACGTGTCGTATGACTACCGCAACGTGGACGATAAAGGCATCGAGGCTGAAATGTTAGCCAAAACTGACGGGAAATATTTGATTCCGACTTTTCAGTCTGGAGATACAGTGACGCAAAACCCCGATCAGGAAAAAGTTAAGGAGATTCTTGGTATGAGCGCAGATACACTTGCAGAAAAAAAAGAGACCCACGATGTCATAATTGTCGGGGCTGGTCCGGCGGCATTAGCATCGGCAATTTATACGACGCGTGAAGACATCGAAACCGTATTGTTCGAAAAGGGCGTTATTGGTGGGCTGGCGGCTATTACTGATTGGGTTGATAATTATCCAGGCTTTCCTGAAGGTTTAGCTGGCTTGGACTTGTCTGAGGGTTTACGCAAGCAAGCCGAGCGATTTGGCGCTGACATTCGTCTTGGCGAGGTGTTAGGCATCGAAAAATCAGAAGATTTGATTAAGCTATCTACGACCGACGGCGATATGTATGCCAAAGCAGTCCTTATTGCAACTGGCAGTGACTATAAACGCCTTGGCATACCCGGCGAAGATACTTATTATGGCCGTGGTGTTCACTTTTGTGCAACCTGTGACGGAGCCTTTTATAGAGACAAGCGATTAGTCGTTGTTGGTGGTGGTAACTCTGCGGTTCAGGAAGCTATTTTCCTAACAAGATTCGCGACCAAAATAGATTTGCTTGTGCGCTCCGACAAAATGCGCGCTAGCGAGATACTCCAACATGAGCTGGATAAACATGCAGAAAAGATCACCGTACACTACAACACGACAACTGATGAAATCGTTGGCGAAAACAATAGTGTCGTTAAAGTCATCGGAACTAATACTAAAACGAACAAACACGTAACGTTTGAAACTGACGGTGTTTTCATTTTTATCGGGCTAAAGCCAAACACCGTATTTTTGAAGAAGTCTAATGTTAAACTGGACGACATTGGCATGGTTACGACCGACAATGAGTTAGAGACATCCATGAAGGGTGTGTTCGCGGCTGGTGACGTTAGAAATGGTGCAACCATGCAAATTGCCAGTGCGACTGGTGAGGGTGCGACGGCTGCACTTATGATGCGGAAGTATCTTGAAGACCTTGAGAGAACCACTAGTTTGTAATATTAATCAGCGTAGCCGTGGAAATAATCAGTTAGGATATGGTGTTTTGGTATACCACGAGCAGCAAGCTCCATTGGCAGAGCGGCGATAACTTCTTCTGGTCCAGATATGTATATATGGGCATCTGACAGAGCTGACTTAGACAGTGCGCCTACGATTGTCTGTGCTGTTAGGCGCCGGGTAGGCTTGGTGCTATCACCGGTTTGAGATACGTGTACATGAAACTGCCGCGAATAGGTTTCGAACGTATCTTTAAAGATTGCATCCTCAGGCGAATGAAGTGCGTAGAACATTGTGATCGGGCGGGTTTCGTTTGTGTCGATCAAGTACTGAATCATACTTTTCATAGGTGTACAGCCAATCCCGAATGCAACAAAAACAAGTGGGATGCGTGCATTTAGGGGTAGGATGAAATCTCCCATCGGTTCAGACATGTTAACTGTGTCACCTGGCTGGAGGCGAGACAACGCATTTTTGAAGCTACTCAACGAAGTGTTTGGCAAACGGGTGGTTATGGTGATCAATTCCTCGGTCGGTGACGAAGAAAGCGTAATCCAGCGAGAATCACCTCTGTTGTCCGGCATATTATGCTGAAGTTTTAGCTCTGTGAATTGACCGGCTTCATAGCGGATTGGGTGCTGGGTTTTGAAGTAAAAGCTATAGGTGTCGTCGCTAAGCTGAATAGATTTTTGAAATGTAGCGCTGTGCATGGCCTAGACCGAAGTGGTTTCTTTCGTACCTTCGGACTCCATAAACCACTCAGGATGATCAGTACAGATCGATACGGTTGGGTACAGAATTGATATGAGCCGAGCGATAACCTTGTTGTTAAGGGTGTAAACGTACATCTTTAGGCCTGCGCGTTTGCTCAAGAAATACGTCAGCGGGTTAAGCAGCCAGAAATTTAGGCCGATACCGTTTAGCTTCAGAACTTTCGCAAGATGAATAATATCGAACGGCTTGGTGTGTTCAAGCGCATAGTAGTCATATGAAGCGTTGAGCTCGCGGTACAGGACAAGCTCTTGAAGCCTGAACGAGGCGATACTGATGTGCTGGTTTGGGAATGCTGCCAGTACTTTCATGAGCGAGCGGCCGCAGCCCGTGTCCTTCATTTCGATAATAGCATGGGTGTCTTTGAGTATCTTCAGGACGTCATGAAGTGTAATAATATACGAGCCGTCGATGAGTTCTATCTTCTGGAGCGCACGGAGTGAGAGGTCTTTTATTTTTTCAGTGCGGTGGGCTATTCGCTCTAAATTATCATCATGGCAAGCGACGAGTTTGCCATCTTTTGTCATTCGAATATCAAGCTCGACGTCGCTCAGGCCAAGACTGACGGCACGGTTAAAGCTGGTGCGGGTATTTTCCAGTTCAAGTCCGGCCACGCCACGGTGACCAATAAGATTCATGCCTCTTAGTGTACAATATTTTTCAGAACAGTACTGTAAAGACACAATGCAATAAATATATGGAGGAGAAATTATGGCAGACTTTAACAAAGTATTAACACCGGGTGCAACAGATGACGGGTTGGTTAACACCGTTGTCGAGATACCTGAAGGTTCATCACTGAAGGTTGAGTGGGACCGTGAACGAGCAGTGTTTATGCTGGACCGCGTGGAGCCACGTATTTTCGCAAAGCCGTGTAACTACGGATTTATTCCGCAAACTTTGGATGAAGACGGCGACGAGCTCGACACTCTCATTATCACCAACGAACCGTTACCGACCGGGATATGGTTAGAAGGCCGTGTTGTTGGCGTATTGAAGTTTGAAGATGACGGAGAGATGGACCATAAAGTGGTCGTTGTACCTGCGGATGACCGCGAAACCGGCGATAGTATATCGTCCTTGGATGATCTGTCTGATCAATGGAAAAAGCAGATTGAGTATCACTTTAACCACTACAAGGACCTCAAAAAACCTGGCACGACACAAGTGCTTGGGTGGGGAGATACTTCTGAGGCTATCGCAACGATTCGTGAATGTATCGAACGATACACGCAGTCTTAAAGACTTGCATAGAACAACCGGTCACCCGTACAATAGGAGCGTATATGCTAATGCTTAAAATACGGACAAGGGAGTTTCTATGAAAACACGGGTGGCTATTAATGGATTTGGACGGATTGGCCGGTTATCGTTTCGTATCGCTTTTGAACGCTCTGACATCGAGGTAGTAGCGTTAAACGACCTGACAGACAACAAAACGCTGGCGCATTTGCTGAAATACGATACAAACTACGGTGAGTATCACCACGAAATAAGCTTCAACGACAATGGAATCGTCGTAGACGGGCAAGAGATACCCGTCTATTCAGAAAAGGATCCATCGGCACTACCATGGAAAGATCACGAGGTTGATGTTGTTATAGAGTCTACTGGTCGTTTTACGACCCGAGAAACAGCGAAGGCTCACATAGATGCTGGTGCTAAGAAAGTTGTCCTGTCTGCACCGACGAAAAGTACTGATGTAGAGACGATTGTTATCGGTGCGAACGAAGATTCGTTGGCTACATCCGGCGACATTATCAGCAACGCTAGCTGTACCACGAATAGCGCGGCGGGCGTTATGGACATTATGGAGCAGAACTTCGGTGTCGAAAAAGCTATGTTAACAACAATACACAGCTACACGGCTAGCCAGAACCTACAAGATGGTCCGCATAAAGATTTGCGTGAGGCCCGAGCGGCAGCACAAAACATCGTACCAACCACTACTGGGGCAGCGATTGCAACAGCTTTGACTGTACCGAGTCTGAAGAATAAATTTGACGGATTAAGCGTGCGGGTACCAACATCGGTCGTATCGCTCAGTGATATTACAATGGTGCTTAAAAAAGACACCTCCAAAGAGCAGATTAACGAGGTGTTTCGAAAAGCTGCAGCCGAGCCATACTACCAAGGAATTATAGGCGTTAGTGATGAGCCACTTGTCAGTCATGATTATATTGGGAACAGCCATTCCGGCACAGTTGATTTGTTGCTAACCAACGTCGTTGGTGGTAATCTCGCCAAGATTGTTGTGTGGTATGATAATGAGTGGGGTTACAGTAACCGCCTCGTCGAGCAAGTATCAGACAGCGGGCGACTTCTTCAAAAATAAGCAACAAAAACGGAAGTTACATCTCATGAAAGTATATGTCGGTGCTGATCATAACGGGTTTTATTTGCGAAGGGCGCTTATGGATTATCTTCAACGGGCCGGTTATGATGTCGTCGATGATGGCGACGAAAAACTAGACCCGCAAGATGACTTCCCATTGTTCGCGGGTAAAGTCGTCAACGACATACTCGGGTCAGATGATGCAGAACCTCGGGGTATATTGTTGTGTGGAAGTGGTCAGGGGATGTGTATGGCGGCAAATAGGTTTAAGGGGATACGAGCTGCGCTTGGGTATGACCGAGTGTCTGTTCGATCCGCGCGTGAGGACGATGACGCGAACATACTCTGCCTGCCAGCAAGCAGCCTTGATAAGGATGAGGCGAATGTTTTAGCAGAGACATTTTTGAGTGCGCATTTTGCTGATTCGCCTCGGTTCCGTCGACGCTTGGCCCAACTTGACGACTTACCACATTAGATAGTTTTTAAGTTTTTGTATCTCTCGCGCTACACTACACGGTATGAATACGTATGGCGTGAACAAGAAAAAACACAGGCGGATGCTGATTCCGGCAATTGTACTTGTTGTATTGCTTGCCGGCGGATTTATCTATCAGAGGAATCAATCAGATGCTGGTAGTAGCGTTCAGGATATACCTGTAATCCAAGAATCAGAGGAGGAAGTTGCTGAGGTAGAACCCAGCGAGCCAGACATTGACTCACTGCCGAGCGTACAGCAGGAGCTCGATGCCTATATTGCTGGTGTGACCGGTGGGGTGACATTTGGGGTAATTCTGGAGGATCCCTTGACGGGTGAGGTGCTTGCTTCACACCGAGCCTACGAACCATATTTTGCGGCCAGTATCTATAAGTTATATGTGGCGTACCTGGGGCTGATTGACATCGAAGCCGGTCTATACGAGCCGGACGAGCCATATACACAAGGCTTGACCCGAAAAGCCTGTATCTCGGCGATGATTCGTGACTCCAACAGCTCATGTGCTGAGAAAATGTGGGTCGAGCAAGGTAAGGAAGCATCAGAGGATAGGTTAAAAGAATTTGGGGTTACCAACACATCGATGGTGGCGATAACCACGACAGCTCACGACGCAAACCGGATACTGTATCGATTGCAGCAAGAGACGGATTTGGACAGTGATAGCACGGCGCTTCTCAGGAAGGCACTTGAAGACCAAATATATAAAGAAGCAATCCCGACCGGCCTTCCGTCGTCGACGGTGTATAACAAGGTTGGTTTTTATGAGACCGGATGGCATGACGCGGCGATTGTTGCGCTGCCTAGCGGACGGGAAGTCGTATTGACGGTGTTTAACCAAAACGCCGGTAGCCGGCAAACGGCTGCGCTTGCCAAAGCAATCTTTGAACCATTACTCGACCTCTAGGAGAGTTATTGTGACTGACCGAGTAAGCGAAGCGTTACAGGCCAGTTAAGCCGGTCTTCTACTGCTGACTGCGTCGCTTGATCAGCCCGGCGGGTTATCTCTCTGTAGCCATTTAGACTGGCAATGACGTCGTAGGTTAATGTTGGCGATACTTTTGACAGTTGCTGTTGCTGTGCTTGTTCAAGGCACGTGTCGTTGCGGGATTTACAATTTTCTCCTAGCTCAATCCAGGACTGTACATTTTGGTCGTAGTCGAGTTTCAGCGAGACATCTATGTTGGCTGCGCGATTCGTTTCTTGGTCTAATTGGTCAAAAATGAAGTTCCCAGTCGAGTAGACGATAAGTTTTCCGTTATAAACCTCGGAGTTTTGAACCCAATGGGGGTTATTGTTGATAACAAAGTCAGCCCCTCGGTCAACCAGTCCATGTGCCAACTCAACTTGGTTTGGCTGCGCTTCAGCAACATATTCAATGCCACCGTGCGTGAAGGCAAACACCGGCATGATATCGACGTATTCGAGCATGACATCAAGTTCGCCCTCACTTGGTTCCTGCGTGAAATAGTGCCATGCACAAAAAGCTACCGGCAAGGTAGCGGTCTCTTCTTCTGCCTCATCAGACTGTAGCCGAACCGGCAGTGCGACGACGTTACATATGTCGTCTTTGACGCTGGGGTCGTAGTTACCGAAGGCCTGGAGGCCGGCTTCGTCGAGGCGCTCTTGTGTCTCGATAAACGCGGCTTCGCCCTGGTCGCTTGAATGGTTATTGGCAAGATTTATAATGTCAAAATACTTCTTGATCGGATCTAAAAATTCAGGCCGACAGTTAAAGACGAGCGTCTCAACTTGTTCTCGGAAGGTCATAATTCTGTCAGTGATGGGGCACTCCAGGTCGGTCACCCAGGCATCGTAGTCATCGGGGTTAAGCGTCGAGAGTTGTGAAAACGGCTGTTCGTAGTCGTAGGCGCCGTTTACGAAGGCTTGTTGTTCAACGCCACGAGCTAACACGATTGTACCGGTCAGCAAATAGCGTCCCTCGACTTGTTCTGCTCGTAGGTCAGTTGCGACAGTATCATCACTAGGTTGTCTGGTATCTGTAGCTTGTCGCGGTGGCGTGGCTGATTGTTGGGTATAGATATACCCTATAACCCCCAACCCAATAAGTACTGCCGTAGCGACCAGTGGCTTTATCATTCGATTCCGACGAGAACGGCTAGCGTAGCGCATGCATTTTCTACCTCATATTGATTAGAACTAGTGTAGCAGAACAATAGTCGGTACAATAAGCTTATGATAACTA
>Ga0136558_1000191_pt1 | contig 37210 bp, 30 predicted proteins | sample AntRauTorckE6833_FD_101391 | JGI IMG/M metagenome (GOLD analysis project Ga0136558, IMG submission 101391) | Saline lake microbial communities from Rauer Islands, Antarctica - Metagenome Torckler E6 #833 | ecosystem: Environmental > Aquatic > Non-marine Saline and Alkaline > Saline | place...
AAGGCAACTATTGCTAAAGATCCGGCCAAAACTACCGATGATGCTTTTGTTGAGATATACAAGCGACTTCGTGATGGAGACTTAGCTACAGTAGACAACGCTAAGGAATTTGTTAATTCAATCTTCGCCCCTGAGCGATATGATCTTTCAGAAATCGGACGCCACCACTTTAATGGTCGGTTCGGTATGCCAACTGACGCAAAAGCTACAGCTAATAGAACAGTTTCTTCAGATGACATGCGACTGATTTTGACGCATATCATTGAATCAAATCACGACAATCAGGCTACTCCTGACGATATAGACCACTTAGGTTTCCGTCGAGTACGTTACTTTGGTGAAATGCTTCAGCAGAGAGTGCGAGTGGGAATGACTCGAATGAAACGAAACATCCAAGACAGAATGTCTACCATCGAAGCTGAAACTTCACTGCCGATGCAAATTATAAATCCAAGACCACTCCAGGCAGCGATTAAAGAATTCTTTACCACTAACCAGCTTTCTCAATTCTCACAACAACAAAACATCCTGGCAGAGGTTGAGCACCTAAGAACACTTTCTGCTTTAGGTCCTGGTGGACTAACTAGAGAAAGAGCTGGATTTGAGGTGCGTGACGTTCACCCGTCTCACTACGGAAGACTTTGTCCAATCCATACTCCTGAGGGGCCAAACATCGGTTTGATTTTGAGACTCTCAATGTACTCAAGGGTAAATCGATTTGGTATTATCGAAACTCCATATATTAAAGTAAATAAAGGAAAATTAACCGATGAAGTCGTGTACATGAATGGTCACGAAGAAGAAGGATTTACCATCGCTCATGCTGCTATCGAAATTGACGACAAGGGAAAGATTAAAAACGAATTAGTTGAGGCACGTTTGAAGGGGGAGCCACGAGTTATGCCTAGTAATGAAGTTGATTATATTGATATCGCAACAAATCAACCTTTCTCAGTAGCCACCTCAATGATTCCGTTCTTGAATCACGACGACGCCAACCGAACTTTAATGGGTTCAAACATGCAGAAGCAGTCGACACCTTGTGTGGTGCAAGAAGCACCAATTGTGGCGACTGGAGTAGAAGGAATGGCTGCTAGAGACGTAGGACGAGTACTATACGCCACTGATCCAGGTGAAGTTACTGAGATGGACGCTCGAAAAATTGTGATTAAAGGGAAAGATGGCAAAAGCAAAGAATATCCGCTGACTCAACTACAGAGAACTAACGATTTTTCAGCTTTCAGTCATCGACCAGCCGTATCTGTTGGTCAGAAGGTAAAACGCGGCGACTTGTTAGCTGATACCTCATCAACCGATAATGGCCAAATCGCCGTGGGACAAAATGCCATGGTAGCTTTTATGTCTTGGAATGGTGCCAACTATGAAGATGCGATCATTATTTCTGAGCGATTGGTAAAAAAGAGCAAGTTTTCAACCATTCACTTAGATGAACTTGATGTCGCGGTACGAGATACTAAACTTGGGCCAGAAGTAACTACACCCGATATTCCTAACGTTTCTGAAATGAAGTTACGTAACCTAGACGAAACTGGTGTTATCCGAATAGGAGCAGAAGTACGACCAGGAGATATCTTGGTTGGTAAAGTAACTCCAAAAGGAGAGACACAACTAACTCCAGAAGAAAGATTGCTCAGGTCTATCTTTGGTGAAAAAGCTAAGGATGTGAAAGACACTTCATTACGTTTAGAAGCCGGGAAGCGAGGAAGGGTAATTGGCGTCAAGATTTTCTCCAGGGAAGACGGAGATAATCTAGAGAGTGGAGTTATAAAAAGGATCCACATTACAATTGCTCAGGTACGTAATGTTTCAGTGGGAGACAAGTTGGCTGGTCGACACGGTAACAAGGGTGTTATTTCAAGAATCCTTCCTGAAGAGGACATGCCATACACTGATGACGGAACACCGGTAGATATTTTACTAACTCCACTTGGTGTACCTTCGCGTATGAACCTTGGCCAGATTTTAGAGCTCCATCTTGGTATGGCCGCTCATACTCTAGGCTACCAAGCCATCGTCCCTCCATTTGCTGGAGCAACAGAAGATGATGTTAAAGCAGAACTCAAGGAGGCTGGACTACCAGAAGACGGAAAAATCCAACTGCGGGATGGTCTTACCGGAGAAGAGTTCGCTCAGAAAACAGCCGTAGGATTTATGTATATCTTAAAACTTCATCACATGGTGGAGGACAAGATTCACATGCGCTCAATTGGTCCATACTCACTTATCACCCAACAACCACTTGGAGGTAAGGCCCAGATTGGTGGACAGAGGTTTGGAGAAATGGAAGTCTGGGCACTTCTTGGTTACGGAGCAGCCTACACACTTCGAGAAATGCTCACCATCAAGTCAGATGATATTGTGGGAAGGAGTGCTGCCTTTGACGCTATAGTGCGCGGGGAAAAGATTTCTCACCCTCACACACCAGCTGCCTTTAACGTACTGTTAAACCAACTTAGAGGTCTAGCTCTTGATGTAAAGCTTGAGAAGGAAGAAGTGAAGCGTAATTATGAGTCAGCTTAATTTTTCTGCCTATGTCTAACGAATCAACATTCAAAAAAACAGAATTCAAGAAGCCAGCACCAATCCCAACAAACTACACAGGAGTGAGTTTGAAGCTGGCGTCACCAGAAACTATCCTAGACTGGTCATGGGGAGAAGTTACTAAGCCAGAAACCATCAACTACAGGACTCAGAGACCAGAAAAGCACGGTCTCTTTGACGAAAGGATTTTTGGTCCAGTTGAAGACTACGAGTGTAGTTGTAAAAAATACCGCGGAATCCGATACAAAGGAATTACTTGTGAAAAGTGTGGAGTAGAGGTTACTCGAGCAATTGTGCGACGTGAACGAATGGGACACATTGATCTTTGTGTACCAGTGTCTCACATTTGGTTCTTGCGCGGAGTACCGTCACGAATCGCGATGATACTCGGTATCACCGCTTCCTCAATAGAAAAGGTGATTTATTTTGCTGGATACATTGTTACTAGTGTTAGTGAAAAGGATCGGGCTAGGATTCTAGCTGAACTTGATACAGAGTTTAAGACAAAACTAAAAAGTTTACAAAACGAAGATGCTCGTGATGCACTTAAGGAACGAGCTGATGAAACTAAAAAGGAAATTGAAAGCATTAAATTAGGTACAGTTCTAGATGAGGCTACTTTCCATAAGTTTTCTATCAAGTACAGCACTTTGTTTGAAGCTAAAATTGGAGCTGAATCTATTTATGAATTATTCAAACAGCTTGACCTAGCCAAGTTGTGTGAAGAGTTAGAGGATAGATACACTAAAGCTGGAGCAATGGAACGAGCCAAGCTCGATAAGAGGCTCTCGTTAATAAGAGGCATGCTTAACTCGGGTGTTCGACCTGAATGGCTGTTTCTAACTCGAATCCCAGTGGTGCCACCAGCAATTCGACCAATGGTCGCGCTTGAAGGAGGCCGTCACGCGTCTTCAGACTTGAATGACCTTTATCGACGAGTAATCAATCGAAACAACCGACTTAAGAAGTTGATTGACATACAAGCACCAGACGTGATTCTCCGAAACGAAAAGCGAATCATGCAAGAGGCGGTCGATGCTCTAATTGATAACTCAATCAGGCATGGCGGCGGAGCTTATTCTGTTATGAGCGCTGCGCAACGGCGACCTCTAAAGTCCTTGTCAGACTACCTGAAGAGTAAGCAGGGTTATTTCCGACAAAACCTACTCGGAAAACGAGTGGATTACTCAGGGCGTTCTGTGATTGTGATTGGTCCTGATTTAGCTCTTGATCAATGTGGTTTACCTAAACATATGGCTCTAGAACTATTCCGACCTTTTGTGATTGCCGAACTCTTGCAACAAGAACTGGCTTATAACATTCGTGGGGCTGGCCGATTGATTGAAGATGGGGTGCCAGAGGTGTGGGCAATTCTTGAAAATCTTATTAAGAAAAAATACGTACTTCTAAACCGTGCTCCAACGCTTCACCGTCAAGGTATTCAAGCTTTTCGTCCAGTATTGATTGAAGGAAATGCTATTCAGGTTCACCCACTTGTCTGTAAAGCTTTCAACGCTGACTTCGACGGGGACCAGATGGCAGTTCACGTACCGCTTTCAGATGAAGCACAACTTGAAGCTAAAAACATTATTTCTGCAAATAATAATATTCTAAAACCAGGTTCCTCAGAACCAGTTGTATCAGAAGGGTTTATGGATATTGCTCTTGGGGCTTACTGGATGACTAAAGTGGTTGAGGGTGCTAAGGGAGAGGGAAAATACTTTTCTTCACCTAACGACGCAATTAACGCTCATGATTACGGAGTAATTGATTTTAGAGCTAAAGTAAAAGTGCTTTCCACCGATACACCTAAGTACGCTCAGTTCGAAGGAAAAATATTTGAAACCACAGTAGGAAGATTGTTGTTCAATGCAGTACTGCCAAGCGACCATTCCTTTGTGAATGAACAACTTGGTCAACGAGAATTGTTTAGTATCATTATTGATTTGATTGATGAACAGGGAACATCTGTAGTTCCAGAAGTGGTAGACAAAATTAAGAAGAACGGATTTAAGTACGCAACCAAGTCAGGTATTACTTGGGGAATTGACGATGTGGTCGTTCCAGAACAAAAAACCGCTATTGTTGCTTCAGCTAGAGAAGAAGAGAGAGAAATAATCGGTCATTACGATGATGGACTCTTGTCTCGAGAAGAAAGACGACGAATGATTGTCGAGGTGTGGCACAAAACCAAGACCGAATTAGAAGCGGTGATTGATTCTGAAATGGATGTAAACGGTTCTGCTTATACGATGTGGAAGTCTGGTGCTCGAGGAAGTATCAGACAAATTTCTCAGATGATTGGTATGAAGGGGCTAATTGTAAACACTAGAGGTGAAACTCTAGAGTTCCCGGTTATCTCTTCGATGAAGGAGGGAATGACACCAATCGAGTACTTCAACACTACTCACGGTTCTCGTAAGGGTCTAGCTGACACCGCTCTTCAGACAGCTAAAGCTGGTTATCTTACTCGTCGACTCTTTGTGGTTGCTCAAGACGCTATTGTGACTGAGGCAAACTGTAAGACAAAAGACGGAACTGAAATTAACCGAATATCAGCTTCAGGAATTGAGATTGCTTTTTCAAAAGCGATTAAAGGAAGAATATTGGCTGCTGATGCCACTGATTCAAAGGGTAACGTTATCTTCAAGAAGGGACATTTACTATCTAGGCGTGACGCTATAGCAGTTGAAGGTACAACTTGTGAGTCAGTAGTCGTACGTTCTCCAATGACCTGTAAAACGCTCCGAGGAGTTTGTCAGAAGTGTTATGGAATTGACCTCACTACAAATTCACTAGTAGACATTGGTGAAGCTGTTGGTACCGTGGCCGCCCAAGCGATTGGTGAGCCGGGAACTCAGCTAACTATGAACACAAAGCACGCCGGAGGAGCTGCATCGGTTGGTGGAGACGTAACTCAAGGTCTTCCTCGAGTAGAAGAGGTGTTTGAAAAAAGACAACCAAAAATTCCAGCGGTTATCTGTAAGTACTCAGGAGTAGTGGTCGGTATAAGAACTGAAGGAAAAGAAAAGATTATAGTAATTGCACCAGACATGACCGCCGAAGGAGCACCAAAGAAAAAGGACAATAATGAGTATGTGGTTCATTATCGAAGAGTACCAATGGTATCAAAGGGAGACTCTGTTTTGTACGGACAAATGCTCACAGATGGCTCAGCTCTACTGCCAGAACTATTCAAATACGGTGGTCAAGAGGTGACTCAAGATTATATTATTTCTGAGGTGAACAAGATTTATGAGCTACAAGGTGTAACTATTGCCCGAAAACACATTGAACTTATTGTTAAGCAGATGATGTCTCGGGTAAAGATTACTCATAGAGGTGACAGTCCATTTACTATTGGAGAAGTGGTAGAAGAATGGATTTTGGTAGACACCAACAACAAACTCAAAGAAGAAGGAAAAGATGTGGCGAAGGGTGACCGTTTAATTATGGGAATTACTGAAACCTCACTTTCCCGAAAGAGTTTCCTCTCAGCAGCTTCATTCCAAAACACAACTAGAGTTTTGATTAATGCAGCGGTAAAGGGAAGTAGTGACAATCTGGCCGGCCTGATGGAAAACGTTATCATTGGTAAATTAATCCCAGCTGGTTCTGGATTTGAAGGAAGCAAGAAATACCAAATGATTGCTGATATGGACAAAAATTCATAGTAGTAACAAATAGATAATAAAAAACTGACCATATTTTTTGGTCAGTTTTTTATTATCCACAACCCCAATAACAACTATTTAAAAACCATTTATACCATCTATGGTAGAATCATTCGTAAGTTATGTTGGAAGAAATACTTGAGTACCTTTTATTATATTTTGTTCCCGTTCTAGTAGCCGCTTTTGTCGGCGGTTTAATTGGAATAGAGCGTGAGTACCGAGATAAAAGTGCTGGTTTTAGAACCATGATTTTGATTGCTACTGGTTCAGCTCTATTCACTATCATGTCAGACGTTCTTGGCTCAGGTGAAGAGTCTACTCGCATTGCCGCCGCTATTGTGACCGGGGTAGGTTTCCTGGGTGCAGGAGTAGTTCTTAAGGACGGAGCAACTATTCGTGGTATCACCACCGCCGCTGCCATTTGGTTGGTGGCTTCTCTTGGTATGGCATCCGGAGCCGAAGAGTATTGGTTAGTTGGCTCAGTAACCCTATTGATACTGTTGGTTTTATGGTTACTTCCTCCGTTTGAAAGGTGGATAGATAAATTACATGAGTTCATTGAGGTTGATATTACAATCAAAAATTCAGACGAAGCCGAAGATGACATTCTCGATATATTTGATGAGTGCAAAATAAAAATTGTTCATATACACCGGAGTCGAGAAGAAAAAGGGGAAAGAATACTACATATAAAGGCTAAAACCAATTCAAGTAATCGAAAAGCCCTTAGTGAAATATTAGTGAATGAAAAAGGGGTCATAAAATTTAGCGCTTAAATAAGAAAAAACCGCCAGCTGCTGGCGGTTTTTTTAAAAATTATTTTGGGTAGATAAGGATTGCAAACGAAACTATTCCACCCCAAAAGGCTACTTTTCTAATATTATTATACTCAGTCTCAGATTTACATTTACTCCGGGACACTTTTTTTCTAGACCATTGACCACATAAAAACCAAACGCAAATTACACATAAAACGTAAAAAGTATCTAAACTCATAGCGATAACCCTATTTTAAAGAACATTTTCAGTGACAGTATTACACGAAATTTGTTTTAAAAGCAATAATTAGCCAAGATACTGTTAATTGCTTATACTAGTGCTGATATGAGCGATACGGTGCAACAAATTAAAGACAAGCTCAACATTATTGATGTGATCTCTCCTTACGTTGAGTTACATAAAGCTGGTAAAAATTTTAAGGGTAAATCACCCTTTGCTGCTGAAAAAACTCCTTCCTTTTACGTGTCTCCTGATAGGGGGATGTATTATTGCTTCTCTACTTCTCAAGGTGGAGATATTTTTAACTTTATACAAGTGATGGAGGGAGTTGATTTTAAAGAATCTTTGCGAATTTTAGCAGAAAAAGCAGGAATAGAGTTGATTAAAGAGGATCCACAAAAAAGAAGCGAAAGAGAGAAGCTTTATAGTGTTCTGGAGAGTGCTACTAGTTTTTTTGTAGAATGTCTGGACAAGGAGCCGGAAGCACAAAAATACTTATCTGATAGAGGAGTCACTGCTGATACTATTTTGCGCTGGAAAATTGGTTACGCTCCTGGACCACCACACCATGGTTGGAGAGAGGCCAAGTCGCATTTAGAAGAAAAATCATTTACTACAGAGCAATTGTATAAGACTGGTCTGATTAAGAGTACTGAAGGAGGCAAGGATCCTTTCGATGTATTTAGAGATAGGATTATGTTCCCTATGTCTGAACCTAACGGAAAGGTGGTAGCTTTTTCGGGCAGAATCCTTCATCCTGATGAGCGTTCTCCTAAATATGTTAATTCACCCGAAACTGAACTCTATAAGAAATCAGATTTACTATACGGTTATGATAAAGCTAAGGCCGGAATAAGAAATTTAGACTTCTCACTTATAGTCGAAGGTCAGTTTGATGTAGTTATGTGTCATCAGGCTGGGTACGGCAATACGGTAGCTGTGTCTGGTACTGCTTTAACCATTAATCATGTTCAGTTGTTGGAGAGGCTGTCAGATAAAGTGGTCCTTGCGCTTGATGCTGATAAAGCGGGAATTAATGCTATGAAAAGAGGAGCTGATTTAATGCTTAGGAGAGGTCTGGATGTAAAGGTGGCAGAAATGCCAATAGGTAAAGACCCGGCGGATATTATCCGTGAAGATAAGAATAGTTTTAAAAAGATAATTGGCCAGTCTCTGCACATGATTGAGTTTCTGCTCCATGTATTAAGGCGAGAAGAAGCAGACGATAGAAATTTTAAACGTAAGGTCAAAGAAGAAGTATTACCTTTTGTTTTGTTACTACCTAGTCGTATTGATCAAGAACACTTTGTTAAGTCTATAGCTAAGACTATAGACACCTCGTCAGATGCGGTTAGATTCGAATTAGACCGCCTTAGAGAACGCACGGGGTCAGTTGTAACTCAGTCAAAAACCGTTAGAGAGACAGCCGGAGAGACCGCCAAGGATAAAGAAATAAGTCTCAATTCACTCGAAAGCACTTTTGCCTTTTTATTGGCCTCTAAGGAGGTGGTGGATAAAAAAATGTCTAATCAAATAGAGGAGAGTCTTAAGACATTTTATCAATTAGATAAATTACCTAAACCTAATGAATCAGAGCTTGCTAGGCTAGTTTTCACTCTTGAACAACAGTTTAATGATTTGCCAGAATTGTCAGTTGTATCAGAAGTGGTCTCTAAATTAAATATTTTGCGAACCAATTTATTAAGGAAGGCAGTTAATGAAGCTAGAAGAGAATTGCAACAGACAGAAGAAGACGGTGATGATAAAAATTTTACGAAATTACTACAACAAATCACTGACCTAGAAAAAGAAATGAGAGTGCCTGCTTTTTACCCTGAAACTTTCCTAGATTAGTAGGTAGGACTAGACTTTTATTGATTTTTCTGTATAGTTGGAGTCATTATGGCAACCAAGAAAGCCACAAATAAAGTTGCAAAAAAAACGGTCAAAAAAACCGTAAAATCTACAAAAAAAACGACCAAAGAAAAAGCTGTCAAAAATAATAAAGCTTCGGTCAAACCAAAAAAAAGTGTTGTAAAAAAGCCGTCTAAGAAGATTCAGGTAAAGAAAAAAGCTGTTACAAAAAAAACAGCTGTTTCATCTGCTAAAAAGTCCCCTGCTAAAATTGGTAAAAAGAAAGAGTCGGTCAAAGATAGTAAGCCAAAAAAACTAACTAAGGGAGAAAAGATTCTGCAGATGAAGGCGGCAGAACTTATGAAATTAGGTAGAGAGAGAGGTTACGTTACCTATAATGAACTACTTCGCTCTTTTCCTGAAATCGAGAAAGACATTGATTTCTTGGATGGATTGTACGAAAAGTTTTCTATTGCTGGTATAGACGTTCTGCAAAGTGGAGGTATGTTGGGTGAAGATCCAAGTACCGAAATTTTAGCACAAAAGAATGCCTTCAAGCGAAGCGACAGTAGCTACGACTCCATTCAAATGTACTTGCGGGAAATCGGACAATACCCCTTATTGAATGCTCACGAAGAGAGAGTTCTTGCTAAAAGAATTGTCGAAGGCGATGATGAAGCGCGAAACCTACTAGCAAGAGCAAACCTGCGTCTAGTTGTCTCAATTGCCAAGAAATATGTTGGAAGATCTCCAGACTTAACTCTATTGGACTTAATTCAGGAAGGTAACCTTGGACTATTTAAAGCAGTTGATAAATTTGATTTCACTAAAGGATTTAAGTTTTCTACCTATGCCACCTGGTGGATTAGGCAAGCTATTACGCGTGCTCTGGCTGACCAATCTCGTACTATTCGAATACCAGTACACATGGTTGAAACCATGGCTAAGTACAAGCAGGTTTCCAGAAGACTATCTCAAGACCTTGGACGAGATCCTATGTCGGAAGAAATTGCCACAGAAATGAATGTCGAAGTAGAAAAAATCTATCAAATCGAGAAGATTTCTCAAGATACCATATCTCTAGAATTACCAGTCGGTGACGACGACGACCGGTCTCGCTTGTCTGATTTTATTTCAGACGATAAAATCACTACTCCAGACCAGGAAGTGTCACACAGTATTCTAACTGACCAAATTACTGAAATACTTGATACTTTATCTGATAAAGAGAGAAAGATTTTGGAAATGAGGCACGGATTGCTTGATGGTACTTACCATACGCTAGAGGAGGTTGGTAAAGAATTTGGAGTAACTCGTGAACGTATTCGTCAAATTGAAGCTAAAGCTTTAGAAAAGATTAGACAGCACGAGAAAGCAAGACGACTAAAATCATATTAAATACAAAAGAGCCCCGGCAGGGCTCTTTTGCTATAATAGACAAGTATATGAGTGAAAAAACTAATAATATTAATGCTTTTACAGAAGCTTACGAGCAACTGAATAAAAGTCAGAAAGAGGCAGTAGATACCATAGAGGGTCCTGTTATGGTGATAGCTGGTCCTGGAACCGGAAAAACCCAAATATTGACCTTGCGCATAGGTAAAATATTACTAGAAACTGATGCCACTCCAAATACTATCCTCGCCCTTACTTTTACTGATGCTGGGGCTAAAGCTATGAGAGAGAGACTTCATCGTTACATTGGAGCAGAAGCCTACCAGGTAGAAATTCACACCTTCCATGGTTTTGCTGAAAAGTTAATTAGAGATTATCCAGATGCTTATATTCGAGTGGTGGGGGGAAGAGCTGCTAGTGATTTAGACAAGATAACTATTATTGAAAGTATTCTTGAAGATTCAGCTTTCAAATTACTTAGGCCAATTGGAAATCCTAGCTATTATGTCAAACCTATTATTAATATAATCGGTTCCTTAAAGAAAGAATACGTTACTCCAGATGTCCTGGCCGGTCTGATTTCTGGTCAAGAAAAGAGCCTGCTCGAAGTCGAGCAGTTTCATTTAAAAGGGGCTCATAAAGGGAAAGTTCGTGGCGAGTATACTAAATTAGAAAAAAGCATAACCAAAAACTTAGAATTGCTCAGCTTATATCGTCGTTACGAATCCTTACTTACCGAAAGGAGACTGTACGACTTTGAGGACATGATAGTTGAGACAGTGAAAGCTCTTGAAAAGAACGAAGATATGGTCCGTGATCTGCAAGAACATTACCAATATATCTTAGCGGATGAGCATCAAGACGTTAATGGTTCACAAAACAAAATCCTTGAAATTTTATGTAATTTTCATGATGAAGCAAATATTTTTGTAGTAGGGGACGAGAAGCAGGCTATATATAGATTCCAGGGTGCGTCACTGGAAAACTTTTTATACTTTACAGATATTTTCCCCCAAGCAAAAAAAATTAGTTTAACCGAAAATTACCGTTCAGGCCAAGATATTCTTGACGGGGCTCACAGTTTGGTGGCGGTCGAATCGGGACCTCTTGCTTCGCTCAGGATTCCTCTTGAGGCAAAGGTAGTCAAAGTTTCTTCAATTGAAAGAAGAGGCTTCAGCCACCAGGCGGTAGAAGACGCTTTTTTGGTGGAAAAAGTGTCAGAGTTGGTTGCTATGGGTACGAAAGCTGAAGAGATTGCCATCATTGTCAGAACTAATCGAGAAGTAGAACAATTTGCTTCACTACTTAGAAAGGAGGGTTTGGCCGTTGAAGCCTCGGCTGACGGTGATATTTTGGACCACCCAATTACGCATGCAATTCAAAGTTTTATCGACGCGATTATCCAAAGTCATAACGAGCTATCTTTGTTTAATCTCATTCACGGAGCTTATTGGGGGATTACGGCCAATGATTTGGTAAAGATTGCTTCAGCCAGAAGTTACGGGACTTCGCTCATCAGCATTTTGTCAGACGAATCTAAATTAAACAGCTTAAAGGTAGAAAACATTGATAAGGTTTTAAATGTTGTCGGTACTCTAGAAGAAGCTAGGGAACAAGCTGTAACAGATTCACCACACCGAGTGCTCGAAACAGTTCTCAAAAAAAGTGGCTTCCTGGATTATATTATCTCCAATAATCCAATCGAGGGGGGAAGGGTGGTGAGAAGAGTATATGATGAGATAGAAAAGATGGTTTTGTACGACAACAAGTCCACCTTAAGAGAAGTCAGCGAAGTATTCGCTAGCTACAGAAATCACCGGATTTCTTTAAATGCTCCCTACATAACCAGCAATAGGAATGCCGTGCAGGTAATGACGGCTCATAAATCAAAAGGCCTAGAGTTTAAATCAGTATTTGTGCCCCACGCAGTAGATAGTGTTTGGGGTGGTTCAGTAAAAAGAAATTTATTTAACATACCGATGGAAGGACACGGCAAGTCCTTAGAGCAGGATGCTATTGATGATGAAAGACGTCTGCTGTATGTGGCGATGACCAGAGCCAAGTCTAGTCTTTTTATGTCTTATTCGAGTCAAAGTCTTGAAGGTAAAGAGCTGGTAGCTTCAAGACTATTTGATGAGATTGAAGAAAAAACTATAACTAATTGCGATGTCACTGAATTTGAATCTAAATTTAATCCAATAGACTCTCTGACTAAAGACTATAAAAAAGAACTGATTAGTCCAGATTTACTAGAAAAGTTCTTGGTTGATAAAGGCCTGTCAGCAACGGCATTAAATAATTATTTGCAAAGTCCATACAATTATCTTTACCGAAACATTCTGCGCATTCCTGAAGTACAAGCGATGCCGATGCAATTTGGAACAGCTATTCATGGAGTGATGGAAAAAGTTAGTATAATGATTTCTTCTACTGGTAAGAAACCAAGTCCTACTAAAATAAAAGACTTACTTGAATCAGAGTTGGCAAAATTACCAATTACTAAAGAAGAATTTTCTCGACTACACGAAAAAGGATTTACCGCTCTGGTTTCCTATATTGACCATGTTGCTGACTCAATTGGCGATGAATGTAAGGTTGAGTTTAGCGTAAAAGTTATTCTACCAACCGGAATACCAGAATTCCCCGAGGTAATCTTAAACGGTAATCTGGATAGATTGGATTTTAACCAAGACGGAAAACTGATTAGGGTTATTGATTACAAAACTGGTAAGCCAAAGACCCGCAATCATATTGAAGGTAATACCAAAGACTCTAATGGAGATTATAAGCGACAACTGGTTTTCTATGCTCTACTTCTTTCTCTTTATGAAGACGAACGTTACTCTTGTCGAGAGGGAGTTCTATCATTCGTCGAGGGCGATGCGAGAGGTGTAATTCATGAAGAAACCTTTGTTATAACCGATGAGGAGATAGAGGAGCTGAAGGAAGTCATAATACAAACTACCAGAGAAATAATAAGCGGTGAATTTTTGAAAAAACCTTGCGATGAGAAAAATAGTGACTATTGTCACTTAGCAACACTTCTATAAAAAAGACCAGCTAATACCGGTCTTTTTCTTCTGCTAACTACTTGTCGTTTCTGTATTGGCACCTCCTTCTATTTGGTCAATGAGACTAGACACAATATCTTTTACCACTTGGTAGGGTTGGGCGCCATTTACTACTGCTTGTTGGTCACCGACGATAATTATACTGTATGGCGTACCTCTGGCGCCTATGTTAAAACCTTCCTCAGCACTTGCGAGTACACGATCTTCCATTTTTCTACTACTGACGCAGGAAATGTATTCTGTTTTTGAGATTCCTGCTAATTCAGCATACTCTGGCAACTTGGTCACATTTGTTGGTGCGTCAAAATCACGCTCGTCGAATACTCTGTCTGTAAAGTTCCAGAAGGCATCATTGCCTCCAATGTCTCCAACACACAAAGCAGCTTCCGAAATTATTGCTGCATTTGGATGAAGTTGAGTAATAGGAAACTGCCGATAAACCCAAGCCAGTTGACCAGTTGAGCCAAATTCATCCATTATCTGATTCATGGTTGAGTGAAATTGCTTACAGAACGGACACTCGTAATCAGAGTACTCAATCAAAACGATGGAAGCATTGGGATTACCCTTTATGTAGTCGTTAGAATTGGGAGGGGGTACAGTACCATCGACAATAGTACCCTGTTCCACTTCAGGAGTCTCTTCGGTTACTGTTTGTTTCGGTTCGTTACTAGTAAAAAAAATTGCCAGGGCAATAAGAGCGAAGCCGAAAATAATTGCAACTGGAATAGCGGGCGAAGTTTGTTTTGTTGTTGGTTCCATAACCTATAATTTACCTATATCGTAAATCATATCACACTGCTCTCATGATATACTCGTATGATATGGAATGGATTGATGCGATTATTCTTGGATTGGTTCAAGGTATAACTGAGTTTTTGCCGGTCTCTTCTACTGGCCATTTAGTATTGGTCCATGACTGGTTGTCTCTGGATAAGACCAACGCTCTGGCTTTTGACGCCATATTGCATTTTGCTACTACCGCTGCTGTAATAATTTATTTTTGGCCAGACTTATGGAGACTATTACAGGTTGCTTTACGAAAATTGAGCAGATTACCGGTAAACCAAAAAGACATTACTTTACTTTACGCCCTGCTTGTCGGTACCGTGCCCGCGGTACTAATAGGTTTACTGCTTGAGGATATAGTTGATTTATACTTAAGAAAACCAGTTATTGTCGCTGGCGTATTATTTTCTGCCTCACTTTTCTTTTTGTTTGCGGAGTGGAAATATTATCTAAAGCCACCACAAGCAGAAATTACCTTTAAAAAAGGTATTTTGATTGGATTTTTTCAGGCCTTGGCTTTGATTCCAGGGATGTCCCGGTCCGGAGCAACTATCGCTGGAGGTATGTTGCTTGGGTTAAACCGTTATGAAGCAACCAGGTTTTCTTTTTTGCTCTCTATCCCAATAATTATGGGTGTGGGAATAAAGATGAGTTTAGACTTATTAAAACAAGGGGGAGCGATTGACTGGGTTGTTATAGCTACTGGAGCGGGTATAGCCTTCATTACTGCCATTATCGTTATTCACTTCTTCTTGCAGTTTATTCGCAAGTATACTTTGTGGCCTTTTGTTTGGTACGGTATTATCCTGTCCGCTTTAGTAGCTTACGTGAGCATATTTACCATTTAATCTAGAATTGAAGCGAGTGAGTTATTGCTGAGTCTTCTTTTTCTTCCCAGTGGCTAGTATCAAGCGGAATTTCTTTTTTACGATGTCCGTCCTTAAATTTTACGTGTCCGTTTTTTCTAGCGTATTCAAATATCTCTTTAGTGACTTTTACGTCCTGCTCACAATATTTTTTAATATCTTTAATGTTTCCTTCTCGCCACCAGCGTACAGCTTGCAGACCATCGGCTGATTTTTTGGCCCCAATAGTAGCCTGAGCGACGCTGTCTAAACGAAGTCTTCTGCCTAAAGAATTTTTAATGTCTTCCAGTAAATCTATGCTTTTTATTTCGGTTAAGTCACCTGGATAATACTTATTAAGTAAAGGGATATCAAAATGATTACTATTGTAGCCGACCAGGGCGTCAGCTTTTTCAATTATTGGCCAAAGAGTATCAATTTCATCTACTGTTACAGTTGTGTATTTTTCTGTTTCGCTGTCATATAGAGTGGCTACTGATATATCCAGAGCCGTCGGGTCACTTGAGCCAACATCTTGAAATATATTCTGGGTTTCGAGATCAAAAATAATGTACCGCATGATGAGATTGTATCATCAATCTTAAAAGATAATATAAATACCTGATAACTTGCAATTTATTGGGTTTTGTAGTGTTCTGGATGCAGAAACATGTCCTTAAATTCAAAGAGGTAAATACTCATGAAAACTGTTGATTTTGTCGAACCACCTTCACCAGATGAGGCTCTAAGTGTGATTGCTCATTTGTTTTGCAGTCTTATGACTAAGTTAGGTGTTCCTTGGAATGCGATTATTCAAGTGGTTAACTCTACTGAAAAAGTCAGGAATTTAGCTGAATATATAATTGAAGGTTGTCCTTCTAGGCATGAAACTGATTTGGAGATTTCCAATCAAGATGATTGCCGTTCTTTATTGGGTGACAGTTTCATCTCAATTGAAGACGTGCAACTTAAGATGGGTTTGTCGTACTCACCTAGTTTGACCGGTGTGTTTAACAGAAATATTCCGGGTATCTGTTTCTTGGCACCCCTAAGAGAAAGAAAGTACTTCTTGTTGCCAGGGCCGTCGAGTGACCAAACTTTTTTTGATTTGGTTAATAATCATAGAATACCAGTATTAGTCAATGATGGAGAGTGGTTTTTGGAAGAGGAAGAATCTTTTGCTAAAAAAGATACAGTCAGATCAAGAGTTTGGATGGCAATCAAAACTAATGAAATAACTGATTCATTAAGAAAGTCATGGGAGTGTCAGATAAAAATTATAGGTTCAGAAAGGCCGGCAAATTCAGCGGAAATACTTTGGGCTATGAGTGTTATTTACTTATCTCGAAACATAACTATATTTGACCGAATTAGGGTAAGGTCTTCATCGTTGGCTTCTAATGGAAATCGAGTAACTCTTGGATTTATTTCACAAAATGAAGATGATCGAGGAGCATTTATTCGCATCGGTCGCGATACTTCTTCCGACGACGGATATCCAAATGTTGGTATACCTTGTTTTAGTCGGCATTTGTTCTAAAAAAAGACCCCGAGCTTACTTCTCGGGGTCTTTTCTTTATTTAAGTTTAAGTTTTATTTGCTCTATGTAACCAGTGGTTTCGTCGTCGTTGTGTAAATTTTTGAGAGTTAATTTGCCAGTTTCAATTTCCGATTTTCCTAGTACGATAGCGTATTTAGCTCCGTTTTTAGTGGCGTCATTAAATTTTTTGGCAACTTTACGGGTACTCAAATCAGTCATTACACTTAGTTGGCAAGTCCTTAACTCCAGAGCTATCTTCTGTGCCTCTAGATTTTGTTCAGCACTCATGGGGATTATTATTAAATCCGTACCAGTTTGTTTGACTGATTTAGGAATTAGGTCTTTTTCTACAAGCAGATCTTTTAGTGTAACGTCACCCATACCAAACCCAATACCACTGACAGATTCCTGGTTAAATAATTTAGTTAAATCATCATAGCGCCCACCGCCAAGTAGAGAGCGTCCAGTAGGCTTTCCCTCATCATCTAAGGCAAAGGCTTCAAAAATAGTACCCGTGTAATAATCAAAGCCTCTAGCTAAACTTTTGTCGAAAGTAACGTTAGTAATGCCCAACTCTTCAAGTCCGATTATTACGTCAGTTTGTTCGTCACTCTTGTCGAGTAGCAAGATTATTTCTTCATCTAGAGTTCCATCGTTGGTAATCTTGTTTAACTGTGTTTTATAGTCAGTAAAAGAAATTTTATTCCTTCGGTCATTAAGTCGGGTAAGGTCAATTATCTGATTTTGGTTCAGACCAATTGCTTTATACATTCTTTCCATTAAGGCTCGATCATTGATACTAATAACAAATTGGTCGGAACTTAGACCAAAATTTATGAGGGTTTGATTAGCTAGCGCAATTATTTCAATATCTGAAGTTATATGGTCGGAACCAAAAATATCGCAGTTTAATTGCCAATGCTCCCTTAAACGACCTTTCTGTTGTCTTTCGTAACGGAATAAATTTGGAATTGAATACCAACGAAGAGGAAGAGACAATTCTCGTTGCTTGGCTGCTACCATTCTGGCGATTGTTGGAGTCATTTCGGGACGCAGGGTGACTTCGCGGTCACCTCGATCAGTAAAGGTATAGGTTTGCTCGTTTACCATCTCTTCATTTTCTGCGCCCTTAGCTTTGTATAAGGCAGATGGTTCTAAAATAGAAGCGTCGTAGCGCTCAAAACCAAAACTCTCGGCGGTCCTTGCCCAAGTTTCAAAAATGTACTGCTGAATTCTCGCGTCTTCAGGATAGAAATCACGCACTCCTTTATAAGACTCCGTTGAGATATGTTTTTCTTTCATTTGATGATTGTAGGATAGTGATGGTATTAGCGCAATAGAAACTCAGCAAATAGGACAATAATTAATATATCGAAGCATAAATATGGCTAAACGATAGGGGGCTTGTTTAGGGCTACCAGTCTGTCATCAGTGGCTTTTTGAATCAGGGCCTGTAGATCTCTAGGGTCTGGTAGACCACTGGTCTTAAAATTACTTTCAAACGCACTGGCCGTTTGAGCTCTAAGAGTGCCGAAGTTTAGGATTGTAGGTATAACGCCTTTTATATAAAATTCAATATTTTGAAGTCTTTCTAGTCTAAAAATGCTTACGTTTCTATTAAAAAAACCAACTTGATCAATTAAAATTATTCTCCGATCGGTAATTATCCAGACATCAAGATAATAGTGAGTCCAGGTGGCAAATCCCACCATAAGGGTTAAGAGTGACCAGCCAGATAAGAAGAAAGCAATTAGGCCGGTATATTCGCCCAGGCTGGTATCAATCAGTAATAACTGTGAAGGGAATAGGGCAATAATAAATAATATGAAGAAAGGAGCAAGTAATAAGATTAAAGTTATAGCCAACTCAGTCACAATTACAAACCAATGTTTCCTAACGGTTTTTAGGACATTCTCATCTGGTTCAAATTGAATTTTTTCAAAAAGCATACGTTAAATAATAAAAGCTAGAATGGTCATGATAATCATTAGAGGGATTGTCGTAGAAAAATAAGTTATCAACGTCATAGCCGTGACTCGGATATCACTGCTGTACGCCTTCCAGTGATAATATAAAATAAGAGAATAAATTAGGTAGATTACCAATATAAATAGCAAAGTTATATTTACGGCATTATCCAAACTCATGTTACTAATATAGATTCTACTAATTTCATCCATACATTATTTATTGTAACACCAAGATTGAATATCGATTTACATCATATTGATCTTTGTGAGTAGAAACACTAAAACCACTATTCTCGCCCAGTTCCTTAATTTTTTGAACGTGTTCGGGTTCGTGCTCTAGCCAAAGTCGTCCCGAGGGGGATAAAAATTTAGGTGCTCGGTCTATTAGTTGGCTGATAATTTCCAACCCTGATTCACCGCCAAAAAGAGCGACATATGGTTCGTGGTTTTTAACATTAGCGTCGACTCTGTTTAGTGATTCATCAATGTACGGAGGGTTACTTAAAATAAAATCATATTTTTCGTTCAAGTTACTAAACAAATTAGAATGAATCACTTTTGCTCGGTTTACTTCAACGATATTTTCATAGATATTTTTAGTTATTGTTGGCATCAATTTGGAGTCAATTTCAGTGAAGTCTACTCTAGCGTTATCAATTTCTTTTAACAGGCTCACACCAATACAACCGCTTCCGGCACACATATCAAGAATCTTAGGGGAAGTTATTTCCAATCCCAAGGATAGGGTGGCGTTATTTTTAATGGTATCAATCGCTTCATTTACCCAGTATTCAGTCTCTGGTCTAGGAATCAAGGGCTTATTATCTAGCCAAATTTTACAGTTCATGAACGGGCTGTAACCAATGATGTAAGCGAGGGGTTCTCCGAGAGCTAAGCGCTTGCAGTCAGAGAAAAAAGCTTCGCTTTTTTCTCCCTGATACTTCTCTTCCAGAAGCCATTTTATTTCTTGACTTGCCATAATATATAAGTACTATGCGACATAGATAGTTTTAGGTCAATCCAACGGAGTTAATTTAAATGATAAATTCACCTTCACAAGAAGCGGTTTTGGCAGAATTTAAGCAATCCTTACGCCATCCCATACAAGCTCAAACCATGGTTTGTAATAGTTTGAGAAATTCATTAAATAGTTCTGATTTGTTTAACTTAAACACAAGGTTCCTATTCTGTATTAAAGCAGATCTCGAGAATGACTCAACTTCTAGTTTTAAGCCAGAACTATTTCTTGATTATCTTTTGTTGATATTATTCATTAAACAGTTTCCTGATAATCCGAATAATGAATTTGCTGAAAAATTGAAAGACTGGAATGAACTTGTTAGCAAGCCCTCAAGCCAGTTGGAAGATTTTTTACTTAAGAATCTGCTGGCAGAAATCAGTATTGCTTTAAATAAATTGAGTTAATATAAGAAAAATATTGTTTAATCACAAAACTTCCACGGCAGTCTACGCAAGTAGACTGTTTTTTTGTTATACTGGCAATCCAATATATGTCATATGTCATCACCAATTCTAGAGATAAAAAATTTAGTTAAAACCTACGGAAAGGGAAAGGAAACAAAAAATGCCGTCGACGGCATCTCTTTAGAGATTAAACGAGGGTCTTTTTATGGCCTTCTCGGGCCCAATGGAGCTGGCAAGAGTACAACCATACATTGCATAACTGGTATCACTCAACCCACCTCCGGACAGATATTAGTTGATGGGATTGATGTAGTTGAGGATTATAAACTGGCTCGAACTAAGGTCGGTCTATCTCCACAGGAATTTAATGTCGATATTTTCTCCACCCCTAAACAGTTGATGAATTATATGGGTGGTTACTATGGTATTAAAAATCCTGAAAGAGAAAACCGTATCACTGAGATGATAAGACAGTTCGATTTAACTGAACATCAAAATCTAAAATTTCAGAAATTATCCGGCGGACTTAAGCGTCGAGCAATGCTGGGAAGAGCTTTAATTCATACTCCAGAATTATTAATCTTAGATGAGCCAACCGCTGGAGTGGATGTGGAGCAACGTCATGATCTTTGGCAGTACTTAAAAAAGCTAAACCAAGAGGGAAAAACCATAATTCTGACCTCGCATTACCTAGAAGAGATAGAGTATTTATGTAATGAAATTTCAATAATTAATCATGGCAAAATCGTCGCCGAAGGAACTAAAGAAGACTTTATGAAAGACGGAAAATCAGTGGAAGAAACTTATTTAGAAATTACTCGCTCAGATAATAAAAAGAATCATGGTTAATTGGGTTGGTTTATATACAATGTTTCAACGCGAGGTTGAGCGAACAATGCGGGTTGTTATTCAGACTCTAGTTGCTCCTGTAGTATCAGCCACTCTATACTTGTTTATTTTTGGTACAGTTATTGGCACCAAAATTGATGACTTTGCCGGGGTTCCTTATATATCATTTGTGTTTCCGGGTGTATTGATGCTTTCTATCATTAATGCTTCTTTTGCTAGTGCGTCATCCTCTTTGTACTTTATGAGGTTTACTCGGGGAATTGAAGAAATCTTAATTGCACCTTTCTCTTATCTTGAAATGTTGGTGGGGTTTGTAGGTAGTGCGGTTACTCGTTCTGTGATGGTTTCAGTATTGATTCTCTTGGTAGGGACACTCTTTGGAGCAGTTAGCTTAGTGAATCCATTTGGCTTCTTCCTCTACGTAGTAATGATTTCCGCTATTTTTGCCATGTTAGGAATCGTGGTGGCTCTGTGGGCTGAGAGCTTTGAGCAACTTCAAGTCTTAAATACTTTTATAATCACTCCTTTGACTTATCTAGGTGGGATATTTTACTCAGTTACTTTTCTCCCAGAATTAGCCGCTACTATTACTTCATTTAATCCTTTCTTTTATTTTGCCGATGGTATCAGAAGTAGCATGATTGGCTACAGTGAAGCAAATTCAACCATTGGTTTAATTGTGACTGTTGGTTTGGTCATATTTTTTGCAACCTTAGTAACTACTTTATTTAAGAAAGGCTGGAAGATTAGATCATAGTTTCCCACAGAGAATAGCGAATATTCTTTCAGCACTTTGCTACACTTAGGGGAATATGAAAAAAAATACGAAGCTTTACGAAACAGTCGCAGCGTTACTTGCTCCCGGTAAGGGGATTCTGGCAGCTGACGAGAGCGATGGTACCGCTGGTAAGCGATTGGCCATGGTCCATTTACCCAATGAGCCAGAAAACCGGCAAGATTTTCGAGAAATCTTATTTACCGCAGACGGTATACACGATTATCTGTCTGGGGTAATACTGTATGATTCTTCGATTAGAAATTTTACTGATGAAGGGATTCCTTTTGCAGATGTGTTGACTTCACAGGGAATTGTCCCAGGTATAAAAGTAGATTTGGGTACCAGAGACCTATCTGGTTTTAAAGGTGAAGTAGTGACCCAAGGTTTAGACAATTTGGCAGAAAGATTTAGCGAATATTATGATTTGGGGGCCCGCTTTGCTAAATGGAGAATGGTAGTAAATATCGATGAAGATGAAACTCCAACTGATGAGTCAATTAAAATTAATTCAATCATGATGGCGCGCTACGCGCAAATTGCCCAAGAGGCTGGTATTGTACCTATTGTTGAACCAGAGGTTATTCATGCTGGAGATCATTCACTTCAGAGAGCAGAAATGGTGACCACTAAAACCATCCAAATTCTCTTCAATACTTTAATTGAATACAGAGTTGATTTGCAGGGTTTGATTCTAAAATCATCAATGGTTTTGGCTGGTGACAAGCATAGTGATCAGACAACGGCTGACGCCGTTGCTAACGCAACTTTGAGAACTTTTCATATGAGTGTGCCTCATGAGTGTGCCGGGATCGTCTTCTTATCAGGCGGACAGTCACCTGAGCGTTCAACCGAAAATTTAAATGCTATAGCCAAAATGGGGGAGCAACCATGGCCAATAACTTTTTCTTTTTCTAGAGCAATTGAAGAGCCAGTATTAAAAGCTTGGGGAGGGAAAAAAGAAAATGAAGATAAAGCTAAAAAAGTTTTAGTCGAGACTTGTAAGCAAAATAGCCTAGCTAGTTTGGGTAAGTTATAAAAACAATTTAAAAAATCGCCATAGGCGATTTTTTATTTTTTATATTTATATGACACAAAATAAACAAAAGCCCCGTGTGGGGCTTTTGTTTATTTCTTCTGCCGGTAAATAGTGTGTTTTTTTGCTACGGGATTGAATTTAGTTGTTTCGTACTTTTTGCCTGGGTCTTTTTTATTTTTGTTATTGAACCTGGTGTAGTATACATGACCTTTACCAACGCCATTCTCGTCGCCGGTTGAGACCATTTTTATGAGTAAATCTTGTGACATAATGGCGAGATTCTAGCAAAACAGACTACAAACGTCAATGTTGTCAATTGATAATTAATAAATACTTCTTATACACCCCAGTTTTTAATGATAAAGACGGACGCGTGATACTATGTGTTTAAGCTAGCGTTAATGTGAACATGTGACGTAGCGATTTGGCTATATGCGAGTACTTAAGTTTGGTTGGGAATTTCCACCATCAAAGAACGGAGGCCTTGGAGTAGCCTGCTTCGGTCTTACTAGAGAGCTACTTCAAAACGGAGTGGAGGTTATTTTCGTACTCCCAAAAACTCAAGAAACCAGAGGGAATGCCCGTTTTATATTTGCCGATGAGGAAAGACTACTCAAGGTACTTCATACTGATGTCACGCCTGGACCTTATCAGCAATCCGACAGCACTGTCGATGTAATCGTCGGTTACAACGAAGATGGAACTCCTATTATCAAATCAAGAACAATTATAGAAGAGGTCCACCGGTTTGCTCATCAGGCTTCAATTATTGCCAGGGAAGAGAGTTTTGACGTGATTCACGCGCATGACTGGACTTCGTATTTGGCTGGTGTGGCCGCCAAAATAGTTAGTGGTAAAAAGTTAGTTTTACATGTTCACGCCACCTCTTTCGATCAAGCAGCTGGACAAAACGTCGACCTGTCGATTTATAAAATTGAAAAGGAAGCCTTTGCTATGGCTGACAAAGTGGTTACTGTCAGTGGTTACACTAAAAATATTATTGTCCACAAACACCAAGTGCCAGCTGATAAAGTAGAAGTGGTCCACAATGGATGTGACTCTTTCGAGCCACAAAAACACCCACCAGCTTTAGCAGAGTTAAAAAGACAAGGTAAAAAAATTGTTTTATATCATGGTCGAATAAGTATCCAAAAGGGTGTCGACTATTTTGTTAGAGCAGCTAGAAAGGTTGTAGACAACGACCCAAACGTTATCTTCGTTGTCTCTGGGTGGGGCGACATGAAGTCTCAGGTAATAGACCTGGTTGGAGCTATGGGTCTATCAAAGCACGTTTTGTTTGCCGGTGCTTTGTGGGAAGAAGATAGAGATAGAATGTATCAAGCAGCAGACTTGGTGGTAATGCCTTCAGTCTCAGAGCCCTTCGGATTAGTTCCACTAGAAGCCCTACAGCACGGTACTCCTTCGGTCATAACTCAACAGTCAGGCGTGGCTGAGGTTTTGACACACACTTTAAAGGTAGATTTTTGGGATGTCGACGAAATGGCTAATAAGATTTTGTCTAGTTTAAGATACCCAGCCATCAGAAGTCAGATGGTGACTGAAGGCCGTCAACAGTTAGAGAAAATGTCCTGGAAGCTAGCAGCGGAAAAAGTAAAAAGGCTCTATCACAATCTGTTACAATACGTTACAACCTAGTTATGCTCACCGTCTGTCCTTATTTTCATGTACATCAACCTTACCGAATAAAAAATTATCGGGTGTTTGATATTGGCAATGACAATGAATATTTTAATGATAATAGCGAAACTGATTTAAATAATCGAAAAATTGTTGAAAAAGTCGCTGAAAAATCATATCGACCGACCAACAAAATACTCAAAGAGTTATTAGATAACCACCCCGAGTTTAGATTTAACTTATCTTTTTCTGGAACTGTACTCGATCAGTTTGAAGCTTATGCTCCCGATGTGCTTGCTTCATTTCAAGAGTTGGTTGCAACTGGACGAGTAGAGATTTTAGCTGATACTTACCACCACTCATTAGCCTTTTTCTATTCCGTACCAGAATTTAAAAGACAGGTACAGAAGCACGAACGAAGAATCAAACAATTATTTGGAGTAAAACCACGAGTCTTCAGAAATACCGAGTTGTCCTACCGAAATGATTTGGCCAAGTGGTGTGAAGACAACGGCTACATTGGTATTATGGCCGAAGGTTGGGACAAGTATCTTGGTTGGAGAAGTCCAAATTACCTCTACAGACCTGCAGGGTGCAAAAAAATAAAAGTTTTACTTAAGAATTACAAATTGTCAGACGACATTGCCTTTCGATTTGGTAATAAGGAATGGAGCAGTTGGCCACTTAATGCCGAGACATACGCTGATTGGATTCATTCTCATCACGGAGACGGGGAGACGGTAAATCTTTTCATGGACTATGAAAGTTTTGGTGAACATCAATGGGAAGATACTGGTATCTTTAATTTCCTTCGTGCTATGCCCGAAATGGTCCTTAGACATCCAGACACCAGCTTTAAGACCGCCACAGAAACTGCAGAAAGCTATGAGCCGACCGGGGAATACGACGTACCAGATGTGCTGACTTGGGCTGATACAGATCGTGATTTAACAGCTTGGACAGGAAACGAAATCCAAAGAGATGCGCTTAATGCCATTTATTATATGGAGGAAGATGTAATGAAAACCAAGAAACGTGACTTGATTGAAACCTGGAGAAAACTTCAGACTTCAGATCATTTTTACTATATGTGCACGAAGTGGTCTAATGACGGTGACGTTCATGCATATTTCAGTCCATACCAATCCCCATATGATGCTTATATATCGTTTATGAACGCCCTAAGTGATTTACAATTAAGAGTAAGTCAAGCGGTGACTGAACGTGAACAAAAAAAATTAGCAGAAGACGACACTTTAATAGAAAAAGAAGGAGAAAAGAAAGAGACTGTGACCAAGACAGAGAAGCCAGATACAGTGGAAATTAAAGAGACTATACCAAAAGCCACTAACTGGTGGAATAAAATTTTACAAAAAATACCGTTCCTTAAACTCTAAAGGAGAGTAATTAGTTCTTAAAACATGCCTACAAAAAAAGTTCCTAAAAAAGTTATTCAAAAAAAGTTAAAGAAGACCGTAAAGAAACCGGTAGTTAAAAAAACAGTTAAAAAAGTCGCTAAAAACCCTACCAAAAAAGGCGCAGTAAGAAAAGTTATAAAGAAGCCTTTGGTGTACGCCGGTAACCAAGAATCATTTTGGGTAACCAATGGTCAAATTTTGAATAGTCTTTTGGCTCTCAAGGACGCTCTTGAAGAAATGGAAAAAGAAGTTTACTTATATCATGCTGGTACAGCTCAAAATGACTTTGCCGCTTGGGTTGAGGCTGTTTTGTCTGACAAAAAATGTGCCAAAGAGTTACAAAAAGCCAGGACTCCAAAATCCGCAAAGACAGTTGTTATTAAACACCTTAAGTCTTACTCAGTTTAAATTTCATGGCTCGTTCTGTCACAATCGGAAATGGTAATCTATTGGTTGGACTAGACCTACGTGGTCAAGTTAGAGATTTGTATTTTCCCTTTGTGGGCGAGTCTAATCACGTCAGTGGTGCTAGTGGAAATTTTGTCCACCGAATCGGTGTCTTTGTGGATGGTCGAATTTCTTGGTTAGATGATCCGGCATGGAAGGTGACTGGAGGTATTGATGAGGAGTCTAGCGTTGGTTCTATTTTTGCTGAGAATATGGAACTAGGCATATCAATAGCTAGCCGTGATGCGGTACATAACGAACACAATGTTTTTTTGCGTCACTTTACAATTCACAACCACAGGTCTGAAACTCGTGAAGTAAAACTCTTTTTGTCGCAACAATTTCGTATATATGAATCTAGAAGAGGGGATACTGGTTTTTATGATCCACGAGTTAAAGCGATAATTCACTACAAAGGGGACACCACTTTTTTGATTAACGCCATGACTAATGGAGAACCGTTTCAGTCTTACAACATAGGTCTGTTTGGCATAGAAGGTAAGGAGGGAACCTATCTAGATGCAAATGATGGGATATTAGAACAGAATCCAATTGAGCACGGATCCACCGACTCAGTTATTGGTTTGTCTTTTTCAATACCAGCTCACGCCTCTAACGATACTTACTATTGGATTGTGTGTGGACACTCGATAACAGAGGCTCATGAACTTGATGAATTGGTGCTAGAAGAGAGTCCTGACAGACTTATTGCCTCCACTGAAGCCTACTGGAAAGCTTGGTTGGAAAAAGAACAGACTGATTTATCTGTTCTATCTTCTGCAGCTCAAACTTTATACAAGAGATCATTATTGGTAATGAGAGTCCATACTGACAATAGAGGAGGTGTAATAGCCTCTAGTGACACAGACATGTTGCATCATGGACGAGATACTTATAGCTATGTTTGGCCGCGAGATGCTGCGGTAATAGCTCATACTTTTGATAAAGCTGGCTACCGGGACGTCTCGCGTAGATTCTTTAAATTCATTACTGATTTAATAGAACCTAGTGGATATCTTATGCATAAATATCGCACCGACGGTGCTTTGGGTAGCTCTTGGCATCCCTGGATAATAAATGGTGAGGCTAAATTACCGATTCAAGAAGACGAAACTGCAGCTATAGTCTTTAATCTTTGGAAACATTACGAGATCTACAAGGACATTGAATTTATTGAATCTATCTACAATACTTTTATTGAACCGGCCGCAGAATTTATGTGTGAGTTCATTGAACCTATTACTGGTCTCCCACAGGCTTCTTTTGACCTTTGGGAAGAAAAACATGGAACTTCGACCTATACCACCGCATCGGTATATGGTGGCTTAATGGCAGCAGCAAAATTTGCTAATCTTTTAGGTAAGGATGATTCATCTCGCACCTACCAAGCGGTAGCCGAAAGAATCCAAAGTGCTATTGGTAAGGTGCTGTTTGATGAAAAAACTGGTTCTTTTGTTAAGCAAGTCATCCATACTAATGACGACGAGTTAGAGTATGACCGAACAATTGATTCTAGTAGTCTGTACGGATTAATTCTCTATCAGGTATTTGATATTGATGATGAAAAAATTACTAGCATGGTAAAAGTCGTAGAAGAAAAACTGCAGGTACATGGTAACAGCAAGGGCTTTGTTCGTTATGAAGCGGACAATTACTACAAAATGCAAGACGCTGACTCACCAAATCCTTGGGTCATTACTACTTTATGGATTGCTCGTTATTACATAGAAAAAGCCGAGAGTAGAAAAGATTTAAAGTATGCACTTGAGTTGCTAGAGTGGACTTGTTCACACGCCACAACCGGGGGAGTGTTGGCTGAACAGATGCACCCCGACACTCGTCAACAATTATCTACAGCACCATTAGTCTGGAGTCATGCCGAGTTCGTATTAGCTGTAATGGCTTATCTTGAAAAACTTAAATATTTGGACAAAAAATAAAACAACGGTATTCACTCAAGCGAATACCGTTTTAATTAGAGACCCTTAGATTTTATAATTGCTTCCCAGGCAATTCCAATGTCTCCAAATAGACAGTCACGATACTTCGGTGCTTTGCTGCCAGGATACCAAAGTCCATTTTGAGAAAGATAGAACTTGATAATTCTTGGTCTTTCACAAGATAAGGCAACTACGCAATAGAAAATTTGTTGATTGCCACAACGATTTGGGCTTACGGGTAGGGGAAGCGTATTCCCAACTTCGATAGATATATCTGACCAAGTATATCCTGAGTCTTTTACAAGCTTTAGTGACGTCATTTTGTTTCTCCGACTGGTTAAGAGCTCTTATACATTTGTACAACTATAAACATATCATGTCAATTAATATTCATAGAGCCATGAATTTTTAGAGGGGTCGTAATGACCAATTTTAGTTCGTTTGATATGCCAGGCCAGGCCTGATGTCCCTAGCTCTTTTGCTAGAATACTCGCTAGGGTGCGCATGTACGTACCACTAGACGCCGAGCACCGAAGGTGAGCGATCTGGTAGGTATCTGGCAGTGACTCATTGTTCAAAATGTCGTCCCAGTCTTTACGTACATCAACTCGGCGAAAATCATTACCAAGCGCTTTCCGAAGTTCAGTCACCGGAGGTACTGAGTTGACTTTAGCTAAGGCTTGTTCAACAACTTCATGCCTAGTTAGATTTTCTAATTTAATAAACTCCAGTTCGTAGATTTCTGATTCTTTGGTTGGGATGATTATTTCATCTAATCTACCTTCCATAGTCCATGTGTGAAGTGGTTTGCCTTGTACGGTTTTGGCAGAGAAGCGAGGATAGGGAAGTTCTATTTGACCGATAAACTCAGCACACACTGTCTCGATGTTCGATTGGCATCCGGCAATTAAATCCTCAGACTGGTCATCTCTGGCCGCCATGCCAAGTCTTACACAATCTGAAGATTTGTTTACGGATATCGGGGTAAGTAACCGCCCCATCACATCTAATGAGTCAGATTCTATCCCCAGTAATACCGAAAATTCATATTCTTTGTCCAGACCATGATAATCAGTTTGATTTTTGCATTCTTCCCCTAATAAAATTAAAAGTTTGCCAGAAGCCATTGGGTCCAGACGGCCAGCATACGCCATGGGTACACCCTTAAGTTCAGGATGTTCCGCTCGATAAGCTTCAGCACAAAACAAGGGAGTTTCCCCAACCATTTTTTCTAAAACTACATATTTAGGTATCTCAGTCATTTATTCAGTGATAGCACGAATATATTATTAACCCAAAGGATTTCCCCCTAAGAATGAGTTGATTATCATAAGGAGTATTGCTCCACCTATGACCATTAGAACTAATTTCATAGAGTTATTATAGCAACTGATTTAAATTATCAATTAGTGTAAGTTGACTAGTGCTTAAAAAGTTCTGTTATTAAGGTTATTTACTTGACGATATACTTTAAAGTAGTAGTATGCAGTCGCACAGGTGCACGTTAAATTCGAGCCTTATGCCAAGCAGGCAAGAGGACGTGCTATCACTCAATCAAACTGTACTTGTTTATTTAAATTTTTGAACGTTTATTATTTTTTATGACCGCTTTCGACAAAATTCTTAAGACTGAAGAAGAGGCTCTGAGGTCGATCGATACTGCCAAAGAAGATGCTGTTAAGGCTGTTGCTGAAGCCCGACTGAATATGAGTACTAAGGTCAACCAAGAAATTTCTAAACTAAAGGAAAAAGAGAGGAAAGAGCTGGCTGAACACGAAACTAAAATTAAAGAAAAAGTTACCAAGATACAACAGTCAGTTGATTCTGAAGTGTCATCTATCGAAAAACGTTTTGCTGCTCATGCTAATGAACTGAAGGAGGAACTAAAAAGAAATTTTGCTTAATTAAGCTTTTATAGATATGTCAGTTGTTCCTATGCAAAAAGTTCGGTTATCCGTTTATGGTCCTGATGTTAATCAGGCTCTTTCTGTTATTCAAAAAGCTGGGGCGTTAGAATTTAAGCCTACTGAAATGAGGGATTTGCTTAATCCCGAATTAGAATTTGTTAATAGTGATTTATTGCCAAGAATACAACACGCCGTGCAGTTTTTGGTCCCATATGCTCCCAAAGTGAGCCTGTGGAAGAGTCTTCGTGAAGGCACTCGTGATGAGATTACAGAAGCTGAATTGTTACAAAAAAAGAATAACATTGATGTAGTTTATCCCTTAGTGGAAGATTTTGAACGTCTGCAGGTGGAATTTGCTGAGGTGAATGAAAAACTCAGGGTATTAGAGGAACAACATGGATTACTTTCAGTCTGGAAGTCTCTACCTATAAAGTTTACAGAATTAAACACAAAACTAACCAAAACGACCTTAATTCAGGGCAAATCTTTCGATGACAACTCATTAGCTAAAGTTGTCGAATATAACTTGGAGCAAAAAGATATACCTTTTACTATTACTGAAGTCAGTGACGAGGCAATTGCTTTAACTTACTCTAACGCCTCAGCCTCTGTTAGCGTAATTGACGAGATGATTAATTCTCTTAATCTTGAAACCACAACTCTACCAGCTGGAACGGAAACTCCCGAAGTCGAGTTTATTGCTGTCTCAGAAAAATTAGCCTCCACTAAAGGGGAATTGGCCCTTCTCTATGATCAGGCAGAGCATTTTGCCATAACACACTTAAGACAACTGCAGGTGGTTGGGGAAATACTTTCCTGGCAGAAAGACCGTTATGACGTAGTGAACAATGCTGTTGCAACCAGATATACTGTTGTTTTTGACGGTTGGCTTAATAGTAATAAGCAGGCCAGCATAGAAGCTGAGTTTGCTAAAAAAGATTTAGCCGCCACCTTCTCTAACCTGGAGATAGTAGAAGATGAACAGCCACCTGTTGATATTGAAAACAATTCTTTCTTTAGACCATTCGAAGCGGTAACTAGACTATACGGAATGCCAGGATATAGAGATTTAGATCCAACCGTATTCTTAGCAGCCTTCTTCTTTCTTTTCTTCGGACTTTCTTTGACCGATGTCGGATATGGTCTATTTCTGATGACGGTTTCTCTAATTGTTTTGACTCTGTTTAAGGTGACAGAAGGTACCAGACTATTCGCCAAACTTTTACTATTTGTTGGATTTTCTACGGTTCTAGTCGGAGCATTGTTCGGTGGATACTTAGGTATTGATCCAGCTATGTTGCCAGACTCGCTCAAAGCAATTCAGTTATTTGATCCAATTGGTAATCCTTTACCAGTATTTTATCTAGCTTTAGGCCTCGGGGTTTTCCAGGTAATGGTTGGTATGTTGGTTAAAATATATAGTGAATACAAACAGGGTAGATTGATGACCGGTGTTCTAGACCAGGGCCCCTGGTTCTTCGTATTTTGTATGGCGGTACTAGCTCTCGGTACAGCTATAGACTATGTTTCATTTTTACCGATGGAAACAGTGATTAATTTAATCTACGTCGGTCTAGTACTGGTCGTACTATCTGCCGGACGAAAAGGAGACACTATTGTAGTTAAAATCAAGGACTCTCTGTCAGCTCTTTATGACAGTATTGGTTACTTTTCAGATATTCTTTCTTACTCACGTCTTTTGGCTTTAGGTTTAGCTACCACAGCTTTAGCTTTTGCCGTGAATATGATTGCGGGTATGGTATTTAATAAAGAGTCGTATATATCTTACATTCTAGCCGGACTAGTATTAATTATTGGTCACATGTTTACTCTGGCAGTAAACACTCTGGGAGCATTTATTCATAGTGCTCGATTGCAGTTCGTAGAGTTCTTTGGTAAGTTCATCGTTGGAACTGGACGGGAATTTCACCCTCTAACTAGAACAGAAAAGCACATCACAGTCAAAGACGAGTGATTGTGAAGAAGAGTGAAGAAAAACTTATAAATTTATAGACAAATTAATTAAAATATTATGGAAATTGGAATCGCATTAGTATTCGTTGGAGCAGCAATAACCGCTGTTCTCGGATTCGCAGGATCAGCAATCGGAATGGGATATGCAGGACAAGCCGCAGCAGGAGTGGTTGGTGAAAAACCAAACTTATTTGGAAAGATGCTTCTTATGCAAGCACTACCCGGTTCACAGGGAATTTACGGACTAGTAGGAGCTTTTCTTATCTTGAGTTTCTCAGGAGTACTAGGTGGAGACGCTTCTTTAGCTATCGATACCGCAACTGGAATGAAGTACCTGTTTGCTGGACTACCAATTGGTATAGCCGGACTTATTTCTGGTATCTATCAAGGTATCGTAGCAGCTTCAGGAGTATCACTAATCGCTAAAGATGAAAGTAACATGGGACGAGCAATTGTACTTTCAGTAATGGTTGAAACATGGGCAATCTTCGGAGTATTGATTAGCTTCATCCTACTTATATCAATTGTTTAATCTCTACTAATTATTATGTCGGAAATCACGCTGATTGAAAAAATCAAAAATGACGCAGCTAAAACTGTGGAAGAAATAAAATCTACAGCCGCCACCGAGGTTGAGAGTATTCAGCGTGAAGTACAGGCTGAGATAACTGAGCTTGATAAGACATATGCTATTGCGTTAGAAAAAGCTAAAGATCAACAAGAACTAGTTGCTGTCTCTAGAGCTAACCAAGCTGGTAATATCGCTATCCAAAGAGCAAAACGTAATCAGATTAACGCAATTTTCTCTGCTGTGGTTCGTGATATCGAAAGCAAATCTACTTCAGAATATATTGATTTCTTTATCAAGCACGCTAGAGAAATTTTACCTGAAGAAGTTGAGATTGATTATGTTCAGGCTTCTTCTGAACGAGGGGATGAAACAAAAGAGATTCTGCAGAAGCTTGGCTCTTCTGGGGAAATAAAAACTGACTCCACCATTAAAGCTGGTTTGGTTATCTATGCCAAGGATGGTGTTTACGACATTACACTTACTCGTCTTATGAATGAACGTCGTAATGAACTAGAAATGGTCATAGTTAACAAAGTAATGTCTTAATTAGTATGCAGACTTAATACATCTACAGTGTTAGTCGAGTAAATGCTTTGTCGCAGTCTTTATTAAGTAAGACTGACATTGAGCGTTTGCTAGTGGCTGACCCAGGTGAAGATTTGCAGTCTGCTTTGAAAGAGACCTACCTCGCTCCGTATTTATTACAGGTTCAAAATGAGGACATGTCTACAGCGATTGAAAAAACTTTGATTGAAGCAAAGCGTTTAGTCCATCGTATTTCCCCAAACGGAAATATGTTTCGGGTATTATGGATACAGTACGACGTCCACAACCTTCGGGTATTTGCTAAGGCAACCGCTAATAATCTTAGTTTCGAAGACTGTAAACCGTTCGTTTCTGAAAGAGGGGTATACGATCCAGAATATCTCTATACTTGTGTAGAAAAGAACACTTTAGACTTCCTTCAAGTTGATTGGCAAAACGCTTTTAACAAAGCCGTGCAGACAGTAGCTAGTGGTGCAATTAATGAGGTTGATGGTATTTTTGACGAGCTGTACTTTAGTACCAGTAGGAACATCGTTAAAGAATCCGGGGATAGATTTATGAAATCTTACCTGTCTTCCTTTATAGATTTACATAATCTCAAAGGAAAACTACGACTACTCAAGAATAAAACTTTTGCCTTCAAACCGGCTTTTATTGAAGGAGGTACAATTGATGAGTCGCAGATGGAAAATGAAGAAGCTGTTTATTCAGCCTTTTCCCAATATGGTGGTGCTGACTTTTGGAAGGAGGCCTTAGAGTATTATCAATCCACCGGGAACACTACTGGCATAGATGCCCGTTCGGGAGAGTATATGTTAGTGTTCGCAAAAGAAGCTAGCTACGATATGTTCTCTTCATCTTCACTAGTGATGTATTACCTTAAGTGCCGTCAGGCAGCTGCTAACGTAAGAATCATTGTGGTTGGAAAGAACAGTGGTGCCAAAGAATCTGCTATCCGCGCTAATTTAAGAATGGCCTATGTCAATGACTAACGAATACAAAATAGCCATAGTTGGCCCACTAGATACTGTTTCAGGCTTTAAAGCTCTCGGAGTGGACTCCTTTCCAGCTCAGACAGCCAATGAGGCTTTAGAACAATTACGGGTTATTAAAAAGCAGACGCTAAATCCAGAATCAGAAATAAAATATGCCGTTGTCTGTATTATTGAAGATCTAGTTACATTGGTTGATCAGACCGAATACGCCAAGGTGGTTGAAGGACCTTTGCCAGCTGTAGTACTTCTGCCAGGTCCTGAGGGTAGCAGTGGTTTTGCCGTTGAGCGCCTAAGAAGATTAGCTGAGAAAGCGGTTGGTTCAGCTATTATCTAATAAATCAGCCTGAAGGGATGTAGTCGTTGAGCGTCATTTAGGTTCGCCGACTACATCCCTCCAAGGATGGAAAGAAATTATTACAATCATCAAATTTATTAAATCATCATGACCAATTCACAGGAAAAAACTGTAGCAAAAAACACCGACATTCCCGGAGGTGTTATCGAGCGAGTTACAGGACCACTGGTACGAGCAAGCGGTATGTCCGAAGCTAAATTGTACGAAGTGGTTAAGGTATCAGAAGAAAAACTTCTCGGGGAAATTATCGAACTTCACGGTGACACTGCCGCTATTCAGGTGTATGAAGAAACAGCTGGTATCGGACCGGGAGACGTGGTATATCGAACCGGACGTACTATGTCGGTGGCATTAGCTCCTGGTCTTCTAGAGTCTATTTACGACGGTGTACAACGACCACTAATGAAAATCGAAGAAGCGGCCGGCAACTGTTTCATTAAGCGAGGTATTGAAGCCGATGCTATTGATATGTCTAAGAAGTGGAAATTCAACGCCGTGGTAAAAACTGGCGATACGGTGGTTGAGGGTGACGTTCTTGGAGAGGTTCAAGAAACATCTGTAATTATGCACAAAATTATGGTGCCACCGGGAGAAGGCGGTAAAATAGCTTCAATTCAATCTGGTGAGTTTAATGTAACTGAAGAGATTGCGACTATAACTCGAGCCGATGACTCAGTTGCTTCAATCACCATGCTTCAGTACTGGCCAATTAGAGCGGCTAGACCTAAGGCCAGTAAAATCTTTCCATCTGAACCACTTCGAACTGGAGGACGTTCTATCGACACTTTTTTCCCAATCGCCAAAGGCGGAGCTGGTTCAATTCCTGGACCGTTCGGAGCTGGTAAGACGGTGACTCAGCAGGGAATTGCTAAGTATTGTGATGCGGAAATCATTGTTTATATCGGTTGTGGTGAAAGAGGAAACGAGATGACTGAAGTACTTTCAGAATTTCCTCACCTTATAGACCCAAACACTGGTGAGCCATTGATGAAGCGAACAATCCTTATTGCTAATACTTCAAATATGCCAGTAGCAGCTCGTGAAGCTTCTGTGTACACCGGAATCACTATAGCCGAGTACTATCGAGACATGGGTTATAACGTAGCTCTTATGGCTGACTCGACTTCTCGGTGGGCAGAAGCGATGCGTGAAATCTCTGGACGACTAGAAGAGATGCCCGGTGAAGAAGGTTATCCAGCATATTTATCATCACGAACTGCTGAGTTTTATGAACGAGCGGGTATCGTGAAAACACTGGGTAGCGATGGTCGGATTGGTTCTCTAACCGTTATTGGTGCTGTGTCACCTCCCGGAGGAGACTTGTCTGAACCAGTGTCTCAAGCTACTCTCCGAGTGACTAAGACTTTCTGGTCACTTGATTCAGACTTAGCATACAAAAAACACTTCCCGTCAATTAACTGGCTAACCTCGTATTCTTTATACGCACCAAACTTCGAAGAGTTTTGGGCAAAAGAAATTGCTCCCGACTTCTCTGAGGTACGTAAGACAGCAATGAGTCTATTAGAAAAAGAATCAAAGCTTTTAGAAATCGTTCGTCTAGTTGGTATGGAGTCATTAAGTAACGGTGACCGTCTAATTTTGAAGGTGGCAGGAATGGTGCGGGAAGATTTTTTATTCCAAGATGCCTTCAATCCTGAAGATGCTTATACTCCACTTAAGAATCAGTACGGACTACTTAAGTCCATCATCGTATTTTTCGAAGCTGGTCAGGAAGTTGTTTCAGAAGCAGATTTCAATTTTGAAAAATTTGCCAATATGAAAACCTTAGCTGAGTACCAGGAATTGAAAGAAAACCGTAAAGCAACCTTAGATGATTATCAGTCATACCAAGATCGAGCGCGTGAAGAAATTAACGCCTTGGCATAAGTTTTAAGATTAATATTATGAGTCAAAAAGAATACACAGACATTTCTTCAATTGCCGGACCACTTTTGGTGGTAGAGGGTGTTGAAGGGGCTAAATATGAAGAACTTGTAGAGGTAAATGTTCCGGGAGAAAACAAGCCAAGGTTTGGTAAGGTGTTAGATATTGCAAAGGGGCGAGCTGTAGTGCAGATGTTCGACAATACTTCTGGCATGACCGCGGACGGTACTCGTGCCAGATTTAGGGGAGAAACTTTAAAGTTGGGCGTATCTGAAGATATGTTGGGACGAGTATTCAATGGAGCTGGAGAAGTAGCGGACGGTGGTCCAGAATTAGTACCTGAACAAAGACGAGACATAGCCGGAGAACCAATTAACCCCTACTCACGAGAATTTCCCGATGACTTTATCCAGACGGGAGTTGGTTCTATCGACGTAATGAATACTCTGGTACGAGGACAGAAGTTACCAATTTTCTCTGGAGCTGGTCTACCGCATGCAAGACTGGCAGCTCAGATTGCTAGACAGGCCTCAGTAAAAGATGGGGGAGAATTTGCGATAGTTTTCGCCACTCTCGGTGTGTCTTTTGAAGAAGCTGAATACTTCCGACGAGAATTCGAAGAAGCGGGTGCGTTAGAACGATCTGTGCTTTTTATCAACACTGCTGCCGACCCAGTGGTTGAGCGTATCTCAACTCCGCGTATGGCTCTGACCACAGCTGAATACTTAGCCTTCGAAAAAGGTAAACA